>Ga0126378_10000146_pt1 | contig 52108 bp, 48 predicted proteins | sample PanSoiMetPlot_23_FD_92587 | JGI IMG/M metagenome (GOLD analysis project Ga0126378, IMG submission 92587) | Tropical forest soil microbial communities from Panama - MetaG Plot_23 | ecosystem: Environmental > Terrestrial > Soil > Tropical forest > Bulk soil | place: Panama | collected 2016-02-17 | reverse complement strand
TCCTTGAGCGGGTTGATGTTGAGAGGATTGAGATCGTAAGGGGACAACATTCCTCCCATCGCGCGCATCCACAATCCCTCGCGCGCAACGAAAGGGAAAAGCCGCTCGACCACAGTGCGCTGCAAGTCGGGCAGGTGGCCGTCCACGCTCACTGCGCGCCAAAAATCGGCGAGCCGCTGTCGCGCCTCGTCTGGCCCGCCGTGGATGAGCCCATCGGCCAGCATGATCGCGTTCACGGCTCCCGCCGATGCCCCGGAAATGCCTTCGATCTCGACGCGCCCGTCCTCGAGCAATTGGTCGAGCACCCCCCAGGTGAACGCGCCATGCGCGCCGCCGCCCTGCAGCGCAAGATTGATCGGTTTTGCCGGTCCCTTTCTCGCTCGCCCGGGTGCAAGCAGCCGGCGCGGCGGCGTGCGCGCCATCGAGAAAAGATTCGCAAGCAGAATCGGAATCATTTGCAACCGTGGGTTGGGGGTCTCGACAGCGGGGGGATTGATGGATATGGGAAGCGAATTGCTGCATTGCAATATCAGTTATGGCGTCGCAGCAAGAGCGAAACACCGGCAAAGGGGGTAAGGTGGCCGGCATGTTGAGAGCCAAAGCCACGCGCAGCCGTTCGATCCGGCGACGGCCGGTATTTCCGTCGCCTGACCACGATCACGATCGCTGCTCAAGCGACGCGATGGCCGCGGCCGAGGTCTTATGCGCGCAACATGGGCAGCGCCTCACGCCAATACGCCGCAAGGTGCTTGCGACGCTACTCGGTACGCACAAGCCGCTGGGAGCTTACGAGATTGTCGAGCGGCTGGCGCTCAAAGGACCGCGCCCGGCGCCGATCACGGCCTACCGAGCGCTCGAGTTCCTCCGTGAGAACGGGCTCGTGCATCGGATCGAAAGCCGCAATGCCTTCGTCGCTTGCGTACACAATCACCCCGCCGCTGCGCTCGTGGTATTTTTGATTTGCGAGCGCTGCGGCGCAGTGGGAGAGGCGTCCTCGGAGGACGTCACCGCGACGTTGACATCGGCCGCGCGCGCTGCCGGCTTCGTGCCGAAATCGCCGGTGATCGAGGTCACCGGCATCTGCGCGCATTGCCGCGAGGCGTGATGCGGAACCCGTCGCGTTGACGCCGGCGGTGCCGTCTGGCACTTCCTGCGCCAAAGGAGGCCATGCATGACCGAAGCTGGGCTACAGCCACGCCGCCGGTCGGTGTCTGTTGACGTTGGCGGCGTCACTGTCGGCGGCGACGCCCCCGTCGTCGTGCAGTCCATGACCAATACCGATACCGCCGATGTCGAGGAAACGGCACGGCAGGTGGCGGCTCTGGCGAGTGCGGGGTCCGAGATCGTGCGCATCACCGTGGACCGCAACGAGGCGGCAGCCGCGGTTCCACGCATCAAGGAGCGGTTGCTGAAGATGGGCGTGGGCGTGCCGATCGTGGGCGATTTTCATTACATCGGCCATAAACTTTTGGCCGATTATCCGGCCTGCGCGGAGGCGCTCGATAAGTATCGGATCAATCCCGGCAACGTCGGCTTCAAAGAAAAGAAGGACCGGCAGTTCGGCGCGATTGTTGAGACCGCGATCAAACACGGTAAGCCGGTGCGCATCGGGGCGAATTGGGGCTCGCTCGATCAGGAGCTTCTAACGCGGCTGATGGATGAGAACGCGCGCTCGCCAAAGCCGCGCGACGCGCGCGAGGTGACGCGCGAGGCGATGGTGCAATCGGCCCTTCTCTCCGCGACGCGCGCGGAAGAAATCGGGCTCTCGCGCGACCGTATCATCTTGTCCGCCAAAGTATCGGCAGTGCAGGACCTGATCGCAGTTTATAGTGAACTCGCGCGGCGTTCGGACTATGCGCTTCATCTCGGGCTGACCGAGGCTGGCATGGGGTCGAAGGGGATCGTGGCCTCGGCAGCGGCGCTGAGCGTTCTGTTGCAACAGGGTATTGGTGACACCATCCGCATTTCACTTACGCCGGAGCCCGGCGGCGACCGCACTCTCGAGGTCAAGGTGGCGCAGGAATTGTTGCAAACCATGGGCTTTCGGGTTTTCGTGCCCCTGGTCGCCGCCTGTCCGGGATGCGGACGTACGACCTCGACCACGTTTCAGGAACTCGCCCGCGACATTCAGGGCTTCATCCACGCATCGATGCCCGAGTGGAAGCGGCGCTATCCCGGCGTGGAGCGGCTCAACGTCGCCGTGATGGGCTGCATCGTCAATGGGCCGGGCGAAAGCAAGCACGCCGACATCGGTATTTCGCTCCCCGGCACTGGCGAGCAACCGGCCGCACCGGTATTCATCGATGGCAAAAAGGTGGCGACGCTGCGCGGCGCTGCGGTGGCCGCGGACTTCAAGCAGATGGTGATCGATTACATCGAAAACCGCTTCAGGCAGGGCGGCGCCGGACGTACGGCGGCGGAATAGGCGCGCCGCCCGCGTCGATCACCTAATTTCAATCGGAGACTGAGCGAGTCGGGCGCGCAAGCGCTAGTGCGGTGCGTGCGGCGTGCGCGAAAGTTCGGCGAGCAGTCCAATGACCGTGATCAAAACACAAAGAAGCACAATCTTTTCCACGCACGCCCTCCCACGTATCCCTCCCCTAGCGGCGCCTCTTTAGAACGTGATCGCGGCGGCACAGGTTCCCTGTCGTGGCAAAGTGATGGCGGGCTGGGATTAATCTGCCGTTAAATTTATTGGCGGATTTGCGACATGCCGACGCCGAGCGGCGTCACTTCATGGGCGCGGATATCGCGACCTCGCGCGGCACGGCAAGTCACGCTGCTTTCGGCGGCAGGTTCGCCAGCTCCGCCGCATAGACGTCTTCCATGCGCGATTGCATGCCGTGTCGGGCGAGCGCCTCGGCGAACATACGGCGTACCAGCGACCGCTCGTCGGCGTAGTCGATCTGGGTTCCGCCCAGTCGCGTCGAGATCCATGACATCGGCACGCCTTGGGCGTTGCGCGGCGTCCAGTGCTTGAACGCGAGATAGCGCGCCGGGGCCGGGCCGGAATTGAAGTGCTGATGAAACCACGCATTGGGCGGCACAATGAGGGTGCCGACCTGCCAGTCGAACCGCCGCGGCTCCTGCCCTTGCGGCCACATCAGCGAATAACCCTCGCCCGATAGCACGATCACGTGCGCGCCGGGCCCATGGGCGTGCGCCTTCTTGTAAGTGCCGACGGGGAATTGCGAGATGTGGCTGGCGATCGATCCGCGCGCCATGTTGAAGCGGATGTGCCCGCCGCCGGCGCCACGCTCCTTGGCCGCGATCAACGGCAGGTTGACGGCATCCGCCACGAAATTGGTCTGCAGCAGGAACCCCACTTGTTCGCCCTTGCCACTGTAGTAATCGGGCTCGCCGGAGAAGCGATTTTTGAAGTCGTACAGGTGATTGAACACGAAGTCGGTGTCGTCATAGAGATTGATGATCGATGGCGCGTTGGTTACCGCGACATAACGCACGCTCTCCTGACCCGAGCCATTGAAATGTTGGTACCAGCAATTGAGCGGGATGGCGAAAATCGCGCCTGCCTTCCACTCAAAGGTGACGCGGGCGCCAGCATTATTCCACACGGCGGTGGAGCCACGGCCCGACAGCACCAGAATCATCTCCTCGAATAGGTGATGTTGCGGTTCGAGCTTCTTGCTAGGCGCTATCTCGCACACGTAGCAGTCATTCGAGGTGCGCGAGGCTTCGTGATTTATGAACACACCCATGCCGGACTTGCGTGCCCAAGGCTTCAACTCGACAGTGCGCAGGTTCGCAACGTACTGCGCGCTGATGACGTCGAGCCCTTCCGCGCGAACGAAGCGCAGGTAAGGCGAGTCCTTCTCGGTCTTGAAGTTATCCGCCAAGTTCCGTGGGACGATCGCGTCTTGAGCCATGGAAACTCTCTACGCGCGCGGTCCTGGTTTATCAGGAGCGGACACCTTGCGGCAATGCCGTCGCGGCGCATATGAGTGACTTGAGCAGAACGATGCGCCGTCCAAGCGCGTCGTGCGGGGTGCTTCACGCGAAAGGCTTATCTGGTCGACCCACATGGTGACTGCCAGCAGATTACAGCTGCGGCCCCAAAAAAGACCCGCGTGGCTTTCCCGGTTGGCGCGGGGAGCTGCCCTGGCCATCGCAGTGGTGTTACTGCTTCCGTACGCCTTGGTGCCGCTTTATCGGGTGCTCAATCCGGTCTCGACACTAATGCTGTGGCGCTGGGCAACGGGCGTGCGTGTGGAGCGAGGTTTCGTGCCGATCGAGCGCATGGCCCCGACGCTGCCGGCCACCGTGATCGCATCCGAAGATGGCCGCTTCTGCACTCATCGCGGCGTCGATTGGCGGGAGATCCGCGAGCGGCTGGATGATGTCGACGAGATCAGCGCGGCGCGCGCGGTATCCAGCATTACCCAGCAGACTGCCAAGAACCTGTTCCTGTGGCGAGGGCGCAGTTTCCTGCGCAAGGCATTGGAGTTACCGCTCGCGCTATGGATCGATCTTGTCCTGCCCAAACGGCGTGTGCTCGAAATCTACCTCAACATCGCTGAATGGGGTCCGAACGGGCAATTCGGCGCAGAGAGCGGCAGCCGCTACGCGTTCAACAAGTCGGTGCGCTCGCTCACGCCCCGCGAGGCCGCGTTGTTGGCCGCGGTGCTGCCGAACCCGCGGCGGCGCAGCGCCAAGCAGCCGGGGCCGGCGGTGCGCCGGCTCGCCGCCATCTATGAGGCCCGCGGCGCGGCTCAGGCGTCGCTCGCGTTCTGTGCGAAGCCCGCCAAGCGAAGCGACGCGCGCGGCCTGCTCGCGGCTCTGGCTTTGGCGCGCGCGATCCACTATAAGCGCGGCTTCGAAACGCGATAGGCGCGAAACAATTCGCCTCGAAGCCGCCAAAAAAACCAGGAGTACGACCATGGCCGTCCCCAAACGCAAGACATCGCCGTCGCGGCGCGGAATGCGTCGCTCCGCGGATGCGCTCGCGCGGCCGACTTACGTAGAGGATAAGGACTCGGGTGAACTGCGCCGGCCGCACCACATCGACCTGAAGACCGGCATGTACCGCGGCCGGCAAGTGCTCAAAGCCAAGAAAGAGGTCTGATTCTCGCTTAATAGACCGCGCACGGCGATGGTCGCCCGCCGGAAGTCGCCTGCGGGGCTAGTTTTGCAAACTTCGCGTGAAGAAAGCCAACTGGCATGTACCTGATCGCTTTCCCTCTGCTCCTCATCCCGTTTGCGTTCTTCAACATGGTTGTTTTTCTCCTCAATATGCCGCTCACCGGTGAGGGGAAAAGTGTGGTCTTCGAGATACCCCTTGTCTCCGAGATGACCATGCCTCCGGTCTTTGACCGCAGCATGCCAGTCACTATGAGCGATCTGATCGTCGCGATTGGCATGCTCCTGCTCTACGTCGAGGTCGTCAAAGCGGTGCGGCCCGGCGGCAAGTCGATATGGGATCATTCGCTTTCATTTATTCTGTTCGTGGCCATGGCAGCCGAACTCGCGTTCGCGCCGCGAGCGATGTCGTCGACCTTGCTGCTGCTCGCCGTGCTCGGATTTGTGGATTTCATCGCTGGCGTCTCCATTCGACTGGCGCAGCCTAAAATCGTATTCGAACGCGCGGTTCCGGCGCCGGTGCACCAAGCAAGCGATCACTTATAGATTTGTTGTGAACTGCTCATCCACGTACCTTCTCGCGGCGATGCTGACTTCTCCTGCGCGGCGGCAGATCGGACTGTGATCGGATACCGTGACCTAGCTCAAGAATTGTCATGAGCCGCGATTTTCAGTTGCCGGGGCGCTCGCCAGTGATTGCTTGCGAGGGCATGGCCGCAACGTCGCATCCGCTGGCGAGTCTCGCCGCGGTCGAGACACTACGCGCCGGGGGCACCGCCGCCGATGCAGCAGTGACGGCGGTTGCCGTGCTGTGCGTGGTCGAACCGCACATGACCGGCATCGGCGGGGACTGCTTCTGCATGCTGCATGTGCCGGGAAAGCCGGTCTGGGGTTATAACGGCTCCGGACGCGCCGGCGCGCGAGCATCGCTCGACGCGCTGCTGGAGCGAGGCATCCGTTCAATCGCCTCCCACTCGATCCACGCCGTGACTGTTCCTGGTGCCACCGATGCCTGGGCGACGATCCTTGGCGCGCATGGCCGCTTTTCTCTTTCTCGCGCGCTCGCCCCGGCAATCCGCTACGCTGACACCGGATTTCCAGTCGCGTCGCGGGTCGCCTGGGACTGGGCCAGGGAGCACGAGAAGCTAAGCGGGGATGCCGGCGCCGCTAGGCATTTTCTCTTCGAGGGCCGCGCACCGGCGGAAGGCGACATCGTCAAACTGCCAGCACTCGCTCGAACGCTCGAGACGATTGCGGAAAACGGGCCGCGGGCTTTCTACGAGGGTCCGATCGCGGACGACATCGTCGCCACCGTCGCGGCGCGCGGCTCCTTCCTTGCCGCGGACGACTTCGCTCGGCATCACGGCGAGGTCGTCGCGCCGATTGCCACGAACTACCGCGGCCTGGACGTCCTGGAATTGCCGCCCAACAGCCAAGGCCTGACCGCGTTGCTGATGCTTAATATCCTGGAGCGTTTCGATCTCGCCGCGCTCGATCCGCTCGGCTCTGAGCGCTTCCACCTGGCGCTTGAGGCCGCGCGGCTTGCCTATGCCGTACGTGACACTCACATCGCCGATCCTGATTTCATGCGCGTCGCAGTTCCAAGCTTGCTCGATAAAGGTTTCGCGGCCGCGCTAGCGGGTCGGATCGACCGTGCGAGGCGCGTGCCGTTGCAGGGCGTGCCATCGGTGGTCGATAGTGACACCGTGCACGTTGCGGTAGTCGATCGCGACCGGATGGCGGTCTCCGTGATCAATACACTCTATTCCCATTTCGGGGTGGGCATCTGCACGGCAAAGACTGGCATCATGCTGACCAACCGCGGCGCTTGTTTCGTGGTCGATCCGGATCATCCCAATGCGTTCGGCCCGAGCAAGCGTCCGATGCACACCATCATTCCGGCGCTCGCCTTTCGTGCGGGGCGCTGCGAGCTCTCGTTCGGCGTGATGGGTGCACACTATCAGCCGATGGGTCACGCGCAGATCATCACGAATATCATCGACTATGCGATGGACGTGCAGGCGGCGATCGACGCACCACGCGCGTTCTTCGAAGGACCGACGAGCGTAGTTGAGCGGGGGTTGCCGCGAGCGAGCGCTGAAGGACTGTTGGCGCGCGGGCACGAGGTGGCATTTGCGCCATCACCGTGGGGTGGCGCACAGGCAGTCCACGTCGACTGGGAGCGGGGCGTGCTGATCGGCGGCTCCGATCCGCGAAAAGACGGCTGCGCGCTGGGATATTAGCTGGCTCTGCCGGCGTCGGGCGCGTCCGATCTGCTGGGAATCAAGTCTTATCCTTATCGCTCAGCCGGTCGAGACGCTTCTGCATCTCTTCCATCTGTCGCTTGAGGTCGTGGATCTCGTCGCTGCTGGCGCTCGGCTGCGAATTGCCTTTGTCGGCATCGCCCGGGGACTGTCCCTCGCGCCGTCCGAACGGAGTGAACATGGCAAAGGCGCGTTCGAACATTTCCATATTACGCCGCACCTGGTCCTCGAGCGCGCCGAAAGGGCTGCCGCCGAAAGCCTGCGCCATATGCTGGCGAAACTTTTCCTGCTCGCGGGTAAGCGACTCGATCGATACTTCGAGGTAGCGTGGAACCAGCATCTGCATGCTGTCGCCATAGAAACGGATCAGCTGACGCAGAAAGGCGATAGGCAGGAGGCTTTGTCCCTCCTTATTCTCCTGTTCAAAAATGATTTGCGCCAAGACTTGGCGGGTGATGTCTTCCCCGGTCTTGGCGTCGTGGACGATGAAATCCTCTCCAGCCTTCACCATGGCCGCGAGGTCTTCGAGTGTGACATAGGTGCTCGTACCGGTGTTGTAGAGCCGTCGGTTGGCGTATTTCTTGATCGTGACTGGTTCCGCAGCCATGGTGAGCTCGGTTGGCGCCTATGCGTTGGGCAGCATAGCCTGTTTCTTTCGAGCCCGGCCACCGTTTTCATCTGCAGTGGCGCGCCGGCAAGGGCGCGTAGGCCCGCTTATCCTCGCGGCGAATTGATGCAGAACAGCCCGGCAATCCTTCCAATTGACAGGCTAATGCCCAGATCCCATGGATGCCGCAACGGCCGGCGCACCGCTGGCGCCTGATGCGGGGCACGCCCGGAACCGATAGTCAGCCGATTAGGCGAGTCCGCAGCCATCCAGCCGGATACCGAAGGGAGTTACAAAATGAAGGACGATATTGTCATCGTCGCCGCCGCCCGCACGCCCGTCGGGGCCTTCAACGGGGCGTTCGCGACTCTTCCCGCCCACGAACTCGGGAAGGTTGCGATCCAGGAGACACTCAAGCGCGCCGGGATCGAGGGGGCCCAGGTCTCCGAGGTAATCATGGGTCAAATACTCACGGCCGGCCAGGGCCAGAACCCGGCTCGCCAGGCCTCTGTCGCTGCGGGGGTCCCAGTGGTGAGTCCAGCCTGGGGCGTCAACCAGCTTTGCGGGTCCGGCTTGCGCGCGGTCGCGCTTGGCTACCAAGCCATTCTCAACGGCGACTCCGAAATCGTGGTTGCCGGGGGTCAAGAATCCATGAGCCAGGCACCGCACTGCGCCCACCTGCGCGGCGGCGTGAAAATGGGCAACTTCGACATGGTCGATACCATGATCAAGGACGGCCTTTGGGATGCATTCAACGGCTATCATATGGGCAACACGGCCGAGAACGTCGCGCGCAAGTGGCAGATCACCCGCGCGCAGCAGGACGAATTCGCGGTGGCCTCCCAGAACAAGGCGGAAGCTGCGCAGAAGGCCGGAAAGTTCAAGGACGAGATCGTGCCGGTGACTGTGAAGACGCGCAAAGGCGATATCGTCGCCGATACTGACGAACATCCCAAACATGGAACGACGCTCGAGACGATAGCTAAGCTGCGGCCGGCATTCGCCAAGGACGGCACGGTCACTGCTGCCAATGCCTCGGGCATCAACGACGGCGCCGCCGCCGTCGTGCTCATGAAAGCAAGCGAGGCCGCCAAGCTCGGCAAGGCGCCGCTTGCGCGCATCGTATCCTGGGCGCATGCGGGAGTTGATCCGGCCATCATGGGTACCGGGCCCATCCCGGCATCGCGCGCCGCACTCAAGAAAGCTGGCTGGAACGTTGCTGACCTCGATCTCGTGGAAGCTAACGAGGCATTTGCCGCGCAGGCTTGCGCAGTCAATAAGGATCTCGGCTGGGATGCCGCGAAGGTCAACGTCAACGGCGGGGCGATTGCGCTCGGTCATCCGATCGGCGCGTCAGGGGGGCGCGTGCTTGTGACGCTGCTCTACGAAATGCAGAAGCGCAACGCAAAGAAGGGTCTCGCTACTCTTTGCATCGGCGGCGGCATGGGCATTGCGATGTGTGTCGAAAGATGAGACCACACAGGAGCCGGAACACGACGTGGGCGACGACATGAGCATTCGGTTCGGCGCCCGGCGTCCAACCAAAGGGTTCGGCGTAGGGAGGAGTGAAAATGTCACGCGTCGCGGTGGTGACGGGCGGAACGCGCGGAATCGGTGAAGCAATATCGAAGGCTCTCAAGGCGGCCGGATACAAGGTCGCCGCCAACTACGGAGGCAACGACGCAGCAGCGCAGAAATTCAAAGGTGATACCGGCATTCCAGTCTACAAATGGGATGTCTCCTCGTACGAATCCTGTGCCGCCGGGGTCAAACAAGTCGAGGCCGATCTCGGGCCAGTCGAGGTGCTGGTGAACAATGCCGGCATAACGCGCGACACCATGTTTCATCGCATGACACCTGAGCAATGGAGCGCGGTGATCAACACCAATCTAAATTCGCTGTTCAACATGTGCCGACCCGTGATCGAAGGGATGCGCAGCCGCAAATTCGGCCGCATCATCAACATCTCCTCGATCAACGGGCAGAAGGGACAAATCGGCCAGGCGAATTATTCGGCCGCCAAGGCCGGAGAGCTGGGATTCACGAGAGCGCTGGCGCAGGAAAGCGCTAAGAGCGGCGTTACCATCAATGCGGTCTGTCCTGGCTATATCGCAACCGAAATGGTCAAGGCCGTGCCGCAGGACGTTCTCGAGAAGAACATCTTGCCGCACATCCCAATCGGGCGATTGGGGGAGCCCGAGGAGATCGCGCGCTGCGTCGTCTTCCTGGCGTCCGACGATGCCGGCTTCATCACGGGCTCGACGCTAACCGCAAACGGCGGCCAATATCTGGTTTGATGGATGAACGTGACCGGGACCTCACGTCGCGGCCGAGGGCGCCCAGTCCTTTGGAGCTAGCTCGAATCTGCTGAACTCGAATCCGGGCGCGACCGTGCAGCCGACCAGCGTCCATTCCCCGAGGCTCTGCGCCGCCTGCCAGGTGTGAGCCGGCACGATCGCCTGCGGTCGCTCTCCGGCAGCAAGATCAGCTCCGAGCGTGATGCACTCGATCGGACCCTTGGCGTTCGCCGCAATTTCAAGCTTGAGCGGCGCGCCCGCGTGATAGTGAAAGATCTCGACCGCATCGACCTTGTGCCAGTGCGAGCGCTCGCCGCGCGCGAGCAAGAAATAGATCGCGGTCGATGCCGCACGCCCACCCTCTACCGTGTGCGGATCGCGAAACGTCTGGCGATAATGTCCGCCTTCAGGATGGGGCTTGAGGTCAAGCAGGCGCATCATCTCGGCGGCGGAAAGCATGCTGGCTCCCTCGTTGGGCGCTGGACTGTCTTTTGGAGGCGACAAGCTTACGCTGCCGTCGCGTCCCGGTCCGCTCGTTTGCTCGAGCGTGCGATATCCCCGGGCACCTCCGCAAGCTGCCGACCCGATGCCGTCGGTCGCGAATGAATGGAAACCGCTAAGTTACGACCTATTCTTACGCTCGCGGATTTCGGCGAACACTTTCCAAGCCGGGCTGCCGGCTAGCCCAACCGAACTCGCTACATCCGCCAGGTCCGCGCGCAAAAACGGGTTTGCCGCTTTTTCTGCGCGCATGGTCGACGGAATCGTCGGCTGACCTGTGGCGAAAAGTTTTTCCACCTCCGTCTCCCGCGCCTTGAGCGCCGCATTGCCAGGTTCGACCGTTTTCGCGAAGCGGATATTGGCCTTGGTATATTCGTGCCCGCAGTAGATGCGCGTATCGTCGGGCAAAGCGCGCAGCTTAAGCAGCGATTGCCACATCATTTCCGCCGTACCCTCGATGACGCGCCCGCAACCGATCGAGAACAAAGTGTCGCCGACAAAGGCCAAGTTGTCGGCCGGAAAGAAATAGCTAATGTGACCCGCGGTGTGTCCCGGCGTCTCGAGCACGCGACCTCGCAGCGCGCCGACCTGGACCTCATCACCTTCTCGCACGGTCACGTCCACCAGTGGAATGCGCGCGGCCTCTCCGTGCGGGGCAACAACCCGACAATCGTGACGCTGCTTGAGCTCGGCAATACCCCCCGTGTGATCCGCGTGATGATGGGTGACGAGAATATCGCTGAGCAGCCATCCGGTTGTTTTCAATGCGGTCTCGACTGGTGCGGCTTCCGGCGCATCAATTGCTGCCGTCGCACCGCTCGTCGGATCGTGCAGCAGCACGCCATAATTGTCCTTCAGGCACAGAAACAGATGGGTTTGTGCGGGCATATCGTTCTCCGGACTGCATCGACGCAATCGGCGTGATTAGGCACCCTGCACTTTATACCTGCAAGGGTCGGGAAAATATGTTCCGGCCGCCGGAAGCCAGGGGAACGTGCTACGCTGTTACCATGTCAATTGACGTCGTCGATCTTCGCAATTTTTATGCGCAACGCCTCGGCGTCGTCGCGCGCCGATTCGTCGGGCGCGGCATCCGCAGGCGTTTTGCCGATACGCGCGGAATGAGCGTGCTGGGCGTCGGCTACCCGACGCCCTACTTGGGCTTATTTCGCGAGGAGGCCGAACGCTGCCTCGCTTTCATGCCGGCGGTGCAGGGGGTGGTGAAATGGCCGACTGACCGGCCAAGTCTTGCTGCGCTCGTTGACGAGTTGGAAATGCCCTTGACCGACTCCGCGGTTGACCGGGTGCTCCTGGTACACGCTCTCGAAATGGCGCGCGATCCCATCGCCTTGCTGCGTGAAGTATGGCGCGTATTGGCTGCCGGCGGACGGCTGCTGATCGTGGTGCCGAACCGGCGCGGAGTGTGGGCGCGGCTTGACACGACGCCCTTCGGGCACGGGCGGCCCTATTCGCGCTCGCAGATTACCCAACTGTTGCGCGAGGCCTGGTTTACGCCCACGGGCTGGGTGGACGCGTTGCATGTGCCGCCAGTCGCGCGCGGCTGGTTCTTGCGCTCCGCAGTTGCGTGGGAGCGTGCGGGCTCGGCCGTTGCTGCGCCTTTTGCGGGTGTGCACATCGTCGAGGCGACGAAGCAGGTCTATCGCGCCATTCCCGCGCGCCGGGAGCGCGCGCGGCTCGTGCCTGCGCTCGAGCCGGCACTCGTTCCTTCGCCGCGCTAGCCTCCGTGCGGGTCAACCCGCTGTGCCGTCACTCGTCCCGCGTGGAAGGTCCGCCTCCGCCCTCACCGCCGCCCCGCATATCCGGACGCGGACCACGATGGCGGCGCCGGCGGCGATGCAGGGGGAAACGGTCCGGCTGGTTATCATGACCGTTTTGACCCGGTTGGCCACCTTGGTGAGGCTGATGCTGCTGCCCAGTGATGAATGAAGGCAATCGGTCCACGTCGCCGTCGGCCGGGGCTTGGCCCGGCGGTAAGTGTGGCTGGTGATACTGGCGCTGTTGATGCTGTGGGAAGGGCTGCGGGTCCCGAGGCATGTAGGGTTGCGGCTCGCGAGTGCCATAAGGCGAATCGGAGGAACCGCTCATCGCCCTTTGTCCATCATCGTCACCGTCGTCAAATCCACCCTCGCGCGCCGCTTGTGTTTCGTTCTCCGGGCGTGAGAAGTGGGGATTGTTCTGGCGGAACTGCTCCTGCGCCGCGGCGATCACGCGATAATAGTGCTCGGCGTGTTGATAGTAGTTCTCCGCCGCAATCGGATCACCGGAAGTCAGCGCGTCCCTCGCAAGCTGGACATATTTTTCCGCAATGTGGGATGGATTGCCGCGAATTTTCACATCCGGACCATTGGATTCGTATACCCGGACCATCGGATTGTGACTCTTGCGGTGGTTGTTGCGCCCGCGCATCCGTTTATTCTGACCGTTTCTCATGATTTGCCTATTGCCAAGCCCTTCATTGTGGCGGCTCGCTGCCGCCGTGCCTTCACCAAACGCCTCCACTCCTCGGCGAGCGGCGCAAATGATCGCGTCCTCGCCCGGTTAGCCAGGAGGCACAAGCGGCAGCATTCGCCGCAATGTCACGTTTCGTGTCGCGAAGCAGCAACCCCTTGTCCGTGGCGCGCCGCGGCGTTGCCCAGCTCTTCCTCATAAGCATGTCCGCGTCGCCCGCGGATCAGCGCCGAACCGATAAAACATCCAATCCCGATTGGGCGAACCGTTTGCCGGGTCATCCGGCGTCCTTCGTCCGCTTTGTCCGCACCGTCGGCTCTCCGCAGTCCTAGTCCGGGGCTCGTTATCGGCGCTCAACTATCTCGGGTCGATTCCGTGGACGAAACCTAGTCGGTCTTAGTCCACAATCCAAGTGCTTTTTTTCGTACCAGGAAGGTGAATCCCTCATGGCCGTGCCCGCATCACCAGAGCCCGGGCGATGCCTGATAGATCGTATCGTGTCGTGACGGGCTCAAGCCCCACAGGGGCGAAGATCGACGTCACAGTCCCAAGCTGACCCTCTCCCAGTTCGAGGGCCAAGACACCACCAGGTGCGAGCAGACGGCACACATCGGATGTAATCGCGCGATAGCCGTCAAGCCCATCGGGCCCGCCGTCCAGCGCGCGTCGCGGATCGAAATCGCGGACCTCGGGTTGTAAGCCCGCAATGTCGCCGCACGCGACGTAAGGCGGATTGGACACGAGGATGTCCGCCGGCCCGCTGAGGCCCGCTCCGTAGTTGCAGACCACAAACGACGCACGAGCAGAAAGGCCCAGCGCCGCGGCGTTGTCGCGAGCGCAAAGGAGTGCCGCAAAGCTAATATCCGTACCAATGCCGAAAGCGCCTTCTATCTCCGAGAGTAGCGCCAGCAGCAGCGCCCCCGAACCAGTCCCGAGATCGACGATGCTGAGCCCGCGCGCTTTGCGGCTATCACTTAGCGACGATAGCGTCGCTTCGACAACCGTCTCGGTTTCCGGCCGAGGCACGAGGGTATCGGCATTAACTTTGAATGGCAGTCCCCAAAATTCTTTGTGGCCGAGAATGCGCGCGATGGGTTCGCGCCCTAGCCGACGCGCCGAAAGCTCCGCGATGTCGGCCGCTTCTTCGGGGGTGAGCACGCGGCCCGAATGGGCCGCGAGCGCCGTACGATCGAGGCCCAACGCGTGACCGAGGATGATGCGGGCATCGAGCCCGGGCGCATCGAGACCACGCTGGCGAAACTTGCGCGCCAGCTGGCGCTGGGCGGCGTCGATCGAGCCACCGGCGTATACGTCAGCGTCCGCCACGGGGAGTCGCAAAATGGGGGTTCGTCACGTGGGCGCCGCCTCAGCCGCCAGCAATTCGGCTTGATGCTCTGTCACCAACGCGTCGATGATCTCGCCGAGGGCGTCGCCTTCGATCACCTGCGGCAGCTTGTAGAGCGTGAGATTGATGCGATGGTCGCTCACGCGCCCTTGGGGAAAATTATAGGTGCGGATGCGCTCAGAGCGGTCACCGGTGCCGACTTGCCCTCGACGTTCGGCGGCGCGGGCAGCATCCCGCTTCTGACGCTCGAAGTCGTAGAGTCTGGCGCGCAGGACGGCCATGGCCTTGGCGCGGTTTCTGTGTTGTGAACGATCCTCCTGCATCATGACAACGATGCCGGACGGGATGTGGGTTACGCGTACCGCAGATTCGGTCTTGTTGACGTGCTGTCCGCCGGCGCCGCCCGAGCGCAGGGTGTCAATCTTCAGGTCATCGTCGTCGATGTCTATGTCGACTTCAGCCGCCTCAGGGAGCACGGCGACAGTGGCGGTAGAGGTGTGGATTCGGCCGGCAGCTTCGGTGTCGGGCACGCGCTGGACGCGGTGGACGCCTGATTCGAATTTCAGCTTGGCGAACGCACCGCGGCCGCGGATTTCCCCCACGATTTCCTTAAAGCCTCCCATGATGCCTTCGCTCGAAGAGATCACCTCTACTTTCCAGCCCTGATTGGCCGCATAGCGCTCGTACATACGGAACAAATCGCCGGCGAAGAGCGCGGCCTCATCGCCGCCGGTGCCGGCACGGATTTCGAGGATCACGTTGCGCTCGTCCATCGCATCCTTGGGGACGAGGGCGAGCTTGATCTCCCGCTCGAGTGCCGCCCGTTTCTGCTCGAGCTGCGGTCGTTCCGCGGCGGCCATCGCGCGCATTTCGGAATCGGTCGCCGAGTCAGCGACGAGAGCGTCGAGGCCGTCGATCTCCGCAACGATGCTGCGATAGTTCTTCACCGTCTCGACGATGGGAGCGAGTTCCGCGAATTCGCGCGAGAGTTTAACGTAAGTATTCGGAGTCACTGGGCTTGCAAGCTCACGTTCGACCGCCCTGTGCCGAGCAAGGAGTGCGTCCAGTTTCTGTTCAGGAAGCATGATTTCGCGCAATTATAAAAAGGCAGGACGCACGGCGCCGCCGGCGCCGGTCGGCTTCACTGCTGTCATTGAGGTAGTGTGCGAGGATCAAATCTGTAGCCCCTGCTCGGTTGCAAAGGCTTTGAGCCGCTCGCGGATCGGCACACCGCCCGTCCGGCTCTCGATCAACGGTTCAAGCAACGCTGCGGCCTTGCGGACGTTGACGTCGAGAAGCATGGCTTTCACCGGACCCACCGCGGAAGGTGAAAGCGAGAGTGCGCGATATCCGATGGCAACGAGAGCGAGTGCCCCAATCGGTTTCGAGGCAAGCTCGCCGCATAGTGTGATCGGCTTCGCGTGAGCGCGCCCTTTGTCCGCAATGGTCTTGAGCGCACGCAACACAGGCACCGAAATCGCATCAAAACGATCGGCTACCCGCGAATTCCCGCGGTCGGCGGCATAGAAAAACTGCACGAGATCATTGGAGCCAACCGAAAGGAAGTCGACGCGATCGAGCAACTCGTCGAGCTGGTAGAGCAGCGAGGGAACCTCGAGCATGGTGCCAACCTCAACTCGCTCGGGTAGCTTGTGACTGTGCCGGCGCAGGTGCGTGAGCTCACGTTCCACTAGCGACTTGGCCTCATCGAATTCCTCCACGGTAGCGACCATCGGAAACATGATCTTCAGATCGCGTCCACCGGCCGCACGCAGCAGCGCGCGGATCTGGCTGCGCAGCAGGCCCGGCCGATCAAGGCCGAGCCTTATGGCGCGCCAACCGAGCGCCGGATTCTCCTCCTCGAGATTGCGCATGTACGGAAGCACCTTGTCGCCTCCGATGTCGAGGGTACGGAACGTCACCGGCCTGTCGCCGGCGGCATCGAGTACCGCCCGATAAAGCGAGAATTGCTCGGCAGTGCGGGGGAAGGTGGCTGCCACCATGAATTGCAACTCTGTGCGGAACAGGCCGACGCCGGCAGCCCCAGTGTCCTCGATATGCGGCAGGTCGACGGCGAGACCCGCATTGATCATCAGATCAATCTTCTCGCCGTCTTTGGATATGCAAGGCTTGTCTCGCAGTGCCAGATACTGCATCTGCCGACGGGCGCGAAGCCGCACTCGTTCTGCGTATGCAGCTTCCATGTCCGGTGAAGGCCGCAAATGCACGTCGCCGCTCGAGCCCTCGACGATGATGGCGTCGCCTGGGTCGGCTATGCCGGTTGCATTGGCGATCTCGCCCACAGCCGCGATCCCAAGCGCACGGGCAACGATTGCCACGTGTGAATTGGGCCCCCCCTCTTCCAGGACGAGACCGCGCAGGCGCTTGCGATCGTACTCAAGCAAGACTGCCGGTCCCATCGAGCGCGCCACGAGCACGGCATTTTCGGGCAACCGGTCGCGGGCCGGCGCGTAGTCCTTTCCGAGCAACTGGTGCATCAGGCGGTTAGCTAGCTCGTCGAGGTCGTGTAGGCGCTCGCGCAAATATGGATCGGTTGCGCGCAGCATGCGCGCGCGCGTGTCGGACTGGACGCGCTCGACTGCGGCCTCGGCGGTAAGTCCGGTTGCCACCGCTTCTTCCAGGCGGTGTACCCAACCGCGATCATACGCGAACATGCGGTAGGCTTCGAGTACGTCGCGGTGCTCGCCCCCGTCGACGACTTCGCCGCGCTCAAGCAGCACGTCGAGATCCGAGCGCATGGTCTCGACCGCAGCTTCAAGCCGCTTTAACTCCTTCGGCACGTCGTCCGCGATGAAGTTCGTGATCACCACGCGCGGCTCGTGCAGGACCACATGGCCGAGCGCGATGCCCTCATTGAGGCCGGTGCCGACAAGGTGCAGCGGCCGGCGAGCGGCGGGCTCGGCGCCGGGTTTGGCGATGGCCGAGAGCTCGCCCGAGGCGATCATCTCTGCGAGCACCATCGCCGTGGTCTGCAGCGCTTCCTCCTCCTCCTCGGTATAAGTGCGCCGCGCCCGGTTCTGCACCACAAGCACGCCGAGTGTGTTTCCGGCGCGCAGGACGGGTACGCCGAGGAACGAGTGATAGATCTCTTCGCCCGTTTCCGCGCGATAGGAGAAGGCAGGATGGTTTTGCGCGTCCGATAGGTTAATCGGATTCGCCTCGCTAGCGACCAAGCCGACCAAACCTTCGTCGGAGCGGAGCACGGTCTGGTGGACCGCCGCCTTGTTGAGGCCTTCGGTGGCGTAGAGCTCGAGCGTGCCGTCCACGCGCAACACGTAGACGGAGCAGACCTCCGCCACCATATTGGCGGCGATCAGCACCACGATCTTGTCGAGGCGTTCCTGCGCGCTGACCGGCTCCGCCATCACCTCGCGAAGCCGGCGCAACAGCACGCGCGGACCGCCGAGCGCGCCACGCATGACGTGATTCCTCGGACGGCGCGTGCGGCCGGGGTATATGGTCCCGGTGCCACGCAATCAGGCTAAAGAGCGCCCGGGCCTGTGGCCCACGGCACCTCTCGCTACCGGCCTATAGCGAATGGGGCATGCAAACCGCAAGCCTGTGGACGGGGGCGGGCGACGCCGCGGCGGCCTCGCGCGGGCACAAACACTTTATCTTCTGCCCTCAGATGAGTGGGTGGGGCGGGTGACCGATGCTACCAGGCATAGCTGGCGGAAATCCGACCGCAGGCGGTGTGAAACCGGTCGGTGTCGACGAGCGCGGCGTAGACCTCGCGCAGGTAAGGAACAGCAGGAAGCCGGAGGTCATTGCTCGACAGACCCGTATCCGGGCCGAACAGCCGTTCGATTGCGCCTGCGATCGCATCCATACCCGCCAGTTGATCGAGCGCGGCGGGGGCGATGTCGCTAGTGATGCAATCGAATAGAACGTCGCGCCCTAGCAGCGGCAAACGCGCCATATCGTTGCCGGCCAATAGCTTAGCCAGCCGATGATCGGGATGGTTGGCGTCGACCAGGGCAGGTTTGACAGTTCGGAATTGAAAGGCCTCCTCGAAGCAGGCCGGTGCGAAACAGCGCGCAAATTCGCTTGCCTCCTCGGCGAGGTAATAACGGTTGAGACTATCGAACCAGACGTAGTGATACCCTTGCTTTGCGAGAAACGGCTCCCATGCCGGCCACGCTGGCGCAAGCGTGTAAGGTGCAAGCGCCTCCGCCACTACCACCTTCGGCCGAAAGCTCTGCCAGTCGCCGTTCAACAGCACCTCCTGCTCAGCGCCTTCGACGTCCACCTTTAGGAATTCGAACACGGGCGGCGCGTGCCGACGGCAAATTTCCTTGAGAGTCGTGACGGGCATCTCAATCGCTTGAGATGATTTTCCAAACTGCATTTGCGCCGCGCGGGCATGGGTCTCGATCATGGTCGAGAGGCCGTGGAAATCATTGACTAGATAAAAGGTGGCCTCGCCGACCGCAGCTCCGAGGAGAGCTTCCACGTGATGGTCGCGCGGCCGTACCGCTCGGCTAAGGCGGGCGAGGGAAGGGTTGGGTTCTACCGTGACGCCGCGCCAGCCCTCGAGATAGAACGCGAACGACGCGTTGTCGTAAACCGGATGTCCTGATCCGACGTCGATGTAGAATCCAGTATGTCGGCCGCCGAAGCAGCGCATGAGATGGAGGTCCTCGAAGCGCTGAGCATAAGAGATCGTCGGCTTCGGCATGAATCACATGTGCGATGGGCGCGACCTGTTGCGAGGCGCGGTAACTATGTCGGGCCCGGGTCTCTCATTTATCCAGCTCGTAGAGGCTATGCAGGGTGCGGACCGCAAGCTCGGTGTAGTTGGCATCGATCAGGAGCGAAAACTTGATCTCGGAGGTGGTGATCGCGCGGATGTTAATTCCCTTTTCTGCCAGCGCCTTGAACGCCTTGGCAGCGACGCCGGCGTGGCTGCGCATGCCAATGCCGATCACTGAGATCTTTGCAACGTCATTCGCGCCGTCCAGGCGCTCGTACCCGACGTGGCCCTTCGCCTTGATCAGAGTCTCTGTCGCCCGCTCATAATCGGAGGCGGGAACGGTGAAGGTCACATCGGTCGTCGCACCGTCGGCGGAGACGTTCTGCACGATCATGTCGACATTGATGCTGGCCTCGGCCAAGGGACCAAAGATGGCGGCCGCCACGCCGGGCTTGTCCTGCACGCGCCGGATCGAGATCTGCGCCTCATCCTTCGAGAATGCGATGCCGGTGACGACCTGCTGTTCCACTATCTCCTCCTCGCCGCAAATGAGCGTTCCAGGGGGCGTCCCGTGCGGGTCAATGTCCTCCGGCCTCTCGAAGGTCGAACGCACGAAAATGCGCACGTTATGCATCATTCCAAGCTCGACGGAGCGCACTTGCATCACTTTGGCACCGAGCGAAGCGAACTCCAACATCTCCTCGTACGCAATCCGCTCCAGGCGTTGAGCGCGCGGCACGACGCGCGGGTCACTGGTGTAAACACCATCGACATCCGTATAGATATCGCAGCGTTGGGCGGCGATCGCGGCCGCAATCGCAACGGCGGAGGTGTCTGATCCACCGCGCCCCAGAGTGGTGACGCGGCCGGTCTCCTTGTGCATGCCCTGGAAACCGGCGAGCACGGCGACCTCCTTGCGCTCCTTGAAACGCTTGATGAGTTCGGCGCCGTTGACGTCGAGGATGCGCGCTGCAGCGTGTGCGTTCGAGGTCAGGATCGGCAACTGCCATCCCTGCCATGAGCGGGCATTGACGCCTAAGCCCTCCAGAATAATCGCGAGTAAGCCGGCGGTCACCTGCTCACCCGAAGACACCACCGCGTCATATTCGCGGGCGTCATGCAAGACCGCGGCCTCGCGACACCAACCAACCAGCCGATCGGTGGTGCCCGCCATCGCCGAGACCACGACCGCGACTTCGTGGCCAGCGTCTACCTCGCGCTTGACGTGCCGAGCCACGTTGCGAATGTGCTCAATATCGGCGACCGAGGTGCCGCCAAATTTCATAACGAGGCGGGCCATAATGGGTTCGCGGACTTCTCCGGTCTGAGTCCAGGCGCGCTCTGCTTTTGGGCTGAGCCCGCGCGCGAAAAGGCGCGTATACATAACGGGGGAGGCTGCATGGCCGCAACCGCGCCTTTGGAGAGCTAGATGGCGACCAGGACGAAGCCGGGTTCAACCGTCGACGAGGCGGAGGTCGCGCATTTTTCTGCGCGAGCCGCCGAGTGGTGGGATCCACGCGGCAGGATGGCCATGCTGCACAAGTTCAACCCGGTGCGGCTCGCCTTCATCAAGCAGACCGCGTGTCGGCATTTCGGCCGCGACGAGCGGTGGCTCGATGCGCTCGCGGGCCTGCGGTTGCTCGACATCGGCTGTGGCGGCGGCATTCTAAGCGAACCGTTGGCGCGCCTGGGGGCTCGCGTGTTGGGGGCTGACCCCTCGCAAACAAACATCGAGGCAGCAAAGCTGCATGCAGCCGCGGCGGGCATTGCTGTCGACTACCGAGCAACCACGGCCGAAGCACTGGCAGACGAAGGCGAGCGCTTCGACCTCGTGCTCGCCATGGAGGTGGTCGAGCACGTGGCTGATCTTGCCCTTTTCATCGGCCGTTGTGCCGAGATGGTCAGCCCCGGCGGGCTCATGATCACGGCGACGCTCAACCGCACACTCAAGAGTTTCGTTTTGGCGATCCTCGGCGCCGAATACGTGCTGCGCTGGCTGCCCCGTGGTACCCACCGATGGGATAAGTTCGTGACTCCGAACGAACTCGAAGCGGCGCTCGAGTCCCATGGGCTGCGCGTCATCGACGAGACTGGAATTATCTATAATCTTCTCGCCGACCGCTGGGAGCTCTCGACCGATACAGCAGTGAACTACATAACGGTCGCGGAACGCGGGCTTTCCTAGGACAATCCAATTTGCTCGACCCCTCGTGGCTTTGGGCTCTCTTCACGATTATTGCTGCCGCCGCGCAAACCGTGCGTAATGCCACGCAGCGCGAGCTCACCGCAAAACTCGGCACCGTGGGTGCCACTCACGTGCGGTTCCTCTTCGGCTTCCCCTTCGCGCTTGTCTTTCTCGCCGGCGTGATGGTCGCACTCGGGCAAGGATTGCCGCGCCCGCCGCCGATGTTCTGGCCTTGGGTGGTCGTTGGGGCAGTCGCGCAAGTGGGCGCTACCCTGTTGATGCTTGCCGCCATGACCGAGCGGTCTTTTGTCGTCGTCTATGCCTACATCAAAACAGAGCCGGTACACGTTGCACTGTTCGGTTTGGTGTTTCTCGGCGACGCGGTGACGCCCGTCATGGCAGCAGCCATCGTGACCGCCACCGCCGGGGTCGTCACGATGGCAATCAAGCGGGATACGCCGTCAAGCCTAATGGCCACGCTGCTCGGGCTGGCCGCTGGGGCGATGTTTGCGCTTTCCGCGGTAGGCTTTCGCGGGGCGATCCTGCGCCTCGACGGGTCGAGCTATGTCATGGCGGCGACGCTCACAGTCGTCGTCGGTCTCATGCTGCAATCAGTATTGCTCTCGTTTTACCTGCGCCTGCGCAATCCCGGAGTCCTTACGGTCATCATGCGTGCCTGGCGGCCGTCACTATTTGCGGGGTTCATGGGCGCGCTCGCCTCACAGTTCTGGTTCCTCGCGTTCGCGCTTGCGACTGCCGCGAGCGTGCGCACGCTGGCACTGGTCGAGGTGCTATTCGCGCAAGCGATTTCGCGATTCGCATTCGGGCAGAGGACGAGCCTCCAGGAAGGCGCCGGTATCGTTCTGATTGTGATCGGCGTGATACTTGTGCTGTGGGCGCAGTAATAGGGCGAGCCGTGCCGGCTGGGGCATAAGAGCCTCACGCGGTCCTGCCAGGGGATCGACTGATGCTGGCCGTGCGAGCCGCGCCACATCCCGCCCCGCCGATGAATCGTCTAATTATGCTCGTCGGGCAGCACCGGCAGCGGGTGAAATTCGATTCCTTCCTCGTGCAGGTCTTTGGCCTGCTCGGGCGTAGCCTCTCCGTAGATCGAGCGATGCTCGGTCTCGCCGTAGTGCATCTTGCGCGCCTCTTCGGGAAATTTGCGGCCGACATAATCGGCATTTTTTGTCAGGTGATCGCGCAATTCTTTCAACTTATTGCGGAAGTCGCGCTCCTGCGGCGTCATCATCGCGACCGGGGAGGGCGTGTTGGCGGATTGCTGCGGGGAAGGTGGCGTCTGCGGCGACGGCGAGGAAGGTGGCATCTGCGGCGACGGCGCATCGCGGCGCTTCTTCTTCGTCCCCAGGACGCCCGGCGCCATCATCGTCTTTTCCACCTTCACAGAGTTGCAAACCGGGCATGTGATCAGGGACGCCTTGACCTGCTTGTCATAGGCTGCCGAGTTTTGGAACCAGCTCTCGAATACGTGCCCCTTATCGCAAGCGAGCGTGTAGCGGATCATGAGAGACCCCGGACTGCGCGCAGATGGGCTGGCTCCGCCATAGGTTCGATGATCTCGAACCGGCGCCCGTGTTGAAGGGAGGGGATTTTCGCGCGCGCGGCCGTGACTTCGGCGGGATCGATCACCGCCAGGAGGACGCCCGGCTCGGTGCCGGCTTCGGCCAGAATGCGGCCCCAAGGGTCTACAATAAGGGAATGTCCAAATGTTTCACGGCCATTCTCGTGCTTGCCGCCCTGTGCCGCCGCGAGCACGAAGGCGCCGTTCTCGATCGCACGCGCGCGGATGAGCACATGCCAATGCGCCTCGCCGGTCTGCTTGGTGAAGGCTGAGGGAATGGCGAGAAACGAGCACCCGGCTTCGGCGAGCGCGCGATAAAGCGCGGGGAAACGCAGATCGTAGCAGATGGTGAGGCCGAGCCGACCCCAGGGCAGATCCGCCGCAACGCCGATCTCGCCTGGGCGGTAGTTGCGCGATTCGCGATAACTCTCGCCATCCCCGAGCTCCACATCGAACATGTGGATCTTGTCATAGCGTGCGAGGATGTCACCCTTGGGGTCGATAAGGAACGAACGGTTAACCGCCTTCTCCGGCAGCACCTTGATGGCCAACGAGCCAATGTGCAGAAAGATGCCCAGTTTGCGTGCAAGCTCGCGCAATGCGGCCAGCGTAGCGTCGCTCTCCTCGGGCACGATCGTCGCGAACAGTCGTTCGCGTTTAATCTCCAAGACGTTGGTCATCTCGGGCGTGAGGACGTATTCGGCGCCGGCGTTCTGGGCCTGCTCGATGAGCCTGATCGCGTCATCCAGGTTGGCCTGCGGCGACAGGCCCGCGCGCATCTGCACGAGACCGGCGGTGAACGTCGCATTAGCCGTGGTCATGCAGAGAGCCTTTTACCAATACCCGCGAAGGATCGTCCCGGCCAAGCAGCAAATCTAGCTTGCCCGCCCGATCGAGGGCGAAGAGATCATCATAGCCGCCTACATGGGTCGAGCCGACGAAGATCTGCGGCACGGTCGTCCGCCCGTTCGCCCGAGCTACCATGTCGCTGCGCCGTTTCGGATCGCCGCTCACGTCGACCTCATTGAACGCGACGCCCTTGCGAGACAACAGTCGCTTCGCGGCGTGGCAGTAGGGACAGTAGCGGGTGGTATAAATCTCGATCATGATGCGGCGTGAAAGCTTACCGATTGCTTTATATGGGAGCGCGGCTCCCCGCCACAACCCGGGCGAACACCAGCACGTCGCCGCAGGTGGCGCCCGCCCGCAACAACGCGCGTGCGCAGGCGTTGACGGTCGCGCCCGAGGTGAGCACGTCGTCGATGAGCAGCAGTCTTCGCCCGACCACTTCGGGCCCCGCCGGCCGCTGGCACACGAAAGGCGCCCTGCACGTTTTGGGCTCGCTCGGACTTATCGAGCCCGACCTGCTGCGGCGTCGCCTTGACCCGTTTGAGAGCCCTATGTGCGACCATTCGGCCGCTCGCATTGGCTATGACATGGGCCAGCAGTGCGGATTGGTTGAACCGCCGCGCCCACTGGCGACGCCAATGCAGCGGCACCGGAACGAGCGCTTCGGCGTCGGCAAGGAGCTCGCAGCCGGCGCGAGCCATCCAAGCCCCATGGTCGGCGCAAGGTCGAGCCAATCGCCGTACTTCAAGCCATGGACGAGCTTACGAGCGATATCGTCATAACGCACCGCCGCGCGCGCGCGATCGTACGCTGGCGGATCGGCGATCGCTTCCGTCGATAACAGTCCCGGTCCACTATCGAAGGGGAACGGGATGCCGAGCCGCTCGCAGTAAGGCGGCGCGATGAACGAGAGCTTGGCCCAGCAGGTCGGGCACAGGCCGACGCCGTCGACCGGCTCTCGGCAGCTCGGACAGAGCTGCGGAAGCGCGACATTGACGACGAGCCCGAAGCTTGCGCGCAGCGCGCCGGTCAGCCGCGCCAAGCGCTTGGTCGGGAGTTCGGTCATCTCCCCCCGCATGGTGGCATTACGCTAGCGTTTCGAATTGCCAACCTCAACGGCATCACAAATACCTCGAGGCCGGGGTTGCGCACGATCCAGCGTCGTCTCTGCGCTCTCGTCGTGCTAATGCAGACCTGATGATTTCGCCGCATGCCGACATTTTCGACCGCGCCTGCCAGCGTCAACGTCGGGTACGCGCGGCGGCTCTGGGTCCGTCGACGTTTCTCATCGACCGCGTGGCCGAAGATTTGTCGGATCGTCTAGCGGCGGTACTCCGGCGCTTCGAAGATGTGCTCGACCTCGGTACGCCGACGGATGCTGCGCGCCGGGCGCTCGCGGCAAGCGGCAAAGTTGGCACCATCATATCGGCCGATGTGTTGGCCGGCATCGCCGCGTCCTGGCATCTGCAAGCCAGCGGCGGGGCATCGGAAGCAAGGCTCGTCGTTGCGGCAGACGAGGAGACATTGCCGTTCCGCGAAGGCTCATTCGATCTCGTTGTGTCGGCGCTCGCACTCCAGTTCGTCAATGATCTGCCCGGTACCCTCGTCCAGATCCGCCGCGCACTCAAACCCGATGGCCTGTTGCTCGCGGCGCTCGCGGGCGGTGAGACGCTAACCGAGTTGCGCCAAGCCTTTGCGGCTGCGGAAGCCGAGATCGAGGAGGGGGTATCGCCACGCGTCATTCCATTTCCAGACCTACGCGAGACGGGCGCACTGCTTCAGCGCGCGGGTTTTGCTCTGCCAGTGGCCGACATAGATCGGGTCACGGCGCGCTACGCATCGCCAATTTCCTTGATGCATGACCTGCGTCGCATGGGTGCGACAAACGCCCTGCGTGAGCGTAGCCGGCGGCCGCTCAGACGCACGACGCTGATGCGTATGATGCAAATCTATGGCGAGCGTTTCGCCGATTCCGACGGCCGCATCCGGGCAACATTCGAAATCATCTGGCTGTCCGGCTGGGCGCCGCACGAGACCCAGCAGAAGCCGCTGGCGCCTGGTTCGGCGCGCCGACGCTTGGCCGATGCGCTCGGGGCGAAGGAAATTCGGCTGCCGCGCGACGACGATCGTTAGTCCAACTTGAGGCGCAGCCTAGCGGAAGCGTGTGGCGTCCTGCTTTGCTGTTCTTCGATTTCACAACAGCGTCATCAAATGAGCGATCAGCGGCTCGTCGGCGGGTGGCATCGAGTAGTCGCGCAATCGATTGGAACGTACCCATGCCAATTTTTGGCCTTCCAAGGGCGTCACCGTTCCCTGCCAGCGTCGGCATACATAGAGCGGCATCAGCAGATGGAAATCCGGATAGGTGTGGCTGGCGAAAGCGAGCGGTGCGAGACACTCCTCCTCGACAATGATTCCTAGTTCCTCTTTGAGCTCGCGCATCAAGGTGTCCTCGGGCCGCTCACCCGGATCGACCTTGCCGCCGGGAAATTCCCACAAACCGGCCATCGGCCTGCCAGCCGGTCGCTGCGCGATCAGCACGCGCGCGTCCGTGTCGACGAGGGCGCAGGCCGCGACGAGGACGAGCTTCACCTTCACGAGTTTCTAGACCGAGGCTAGGCCAGTATTGACGCTTGGACCGGATGACAGGCGTTCTCCCGTCGCAACATGTTGATGTACGGACTAGCACATCTCACGATGTCCATACGCCAACCGCGTCAGGAGCGATAATCGCCATTGATGGCGACATATTGCTTAGTGAGATCACAGGTCAGCACCCGGTCGCGACCGCGACCAAGCCCCAGCGCAACCTTCAGCGTAATCTCGGGCTTCTTCATCACTGCCGAGACCGCGGCCTCGTCGTAAGAGGGATCGCGCTCGCCTCGGTGAGCGACGCGGATGCCGCCGAACCAGATCGAGAGCCGGTCGCGATCGGCGCGCTCGCCGGCTTTGCCGACTGCCATCACGACGCGGCCCCAATTCGCATCTTCGCCGGCGATGGCGGTCTTGACCAGCGGCGAATTGGCAATAGACAGTGCGATTTTGCGCGCCGACGATTTCGACACGGCACCCTCCACGATGATCTCGACCAACTTGCGCGCGCCTTCGCCGTCGCGGGCCACTTGTTCAGCAAGGTTGGCGAGCACTGCGTCGAACGACTTGCGGAATGCCGGCAGCCGCGGATCGGATGTCTGTACTATCTTCGGCGCCCCGCGCATGGCGGCGGCGCCGGTCGCGAACGCGAGCAGGGTGTCGGAAGTCGAGGTGTCTCCGTCGACTGTGACCGCGTTGAAGCTGTCGGCCACGCCTTGCTTGAGCAAGTATTGGAGCACGCGCGACGAGATCGGCGCATCGGTGAAGACGAAGGAGAGCATCGTGCCCATGTCAGGCGCGATCATACCCGCGCCCTTGGCGATGCCGCAGATGGTGACGGGCGCTGCGCCGATCCGCGCCATGGCGGCGGCGCCTTTGGGAAACGTGTCGGTAGTCATGATGGCCTTGGCAGCTTCGTGCCAGGCATTGGGCGCAGCGGTTGCAATCAGGCGGTCCATGACCGCGCCAAACCTATTCGCGTCGAGCGGTTCGCCGATCACGCCGGTGGACGCCAGAAACACCTGAGAAGGTTTGCATCCCGCGGCTGTGGCCGCAATGTTTGCCGTGAGTCTGGTCGCCTGGCGCCCGGACTTGCCGGTAAAAGCGTTGGCATTGCCCGAATTGACGACAAGCGCGCTAGCCGCGCCGGCTTTAAGATGCGCGCGGCACCAATCGACCGGAGCGGAGGGGCATTTCGAGCGTGTGAAAACGCCAGCGACGGCGGTGCCTTGATCGAACAGCGCCAGCAACACGTCGGTGCGCCCGGCATAGCGGATACCGGCAGCGGCGGTCGCCAGCTTGACACCCGCCACCGGTGGCATGTCGGGGAATTGCGCAGGAGCAAGCGGCGAGATGGCGAGTGCCATATGAGCGAACGCGGCGCTAGTCAGTTCTTCTCCCGCTCAGCCGCCTTGTCGAGGCGTTCGACTTTCGCGCTCTGGCGCAGCCTTGTGATGAATTCTGTTTGCGCCTTGCGCGCCAAATAGGCTTCGATCTGATCCTTTACCTTGTCAAATTGAGGCGGCTGTTTGGTGCGTCGGTCCTCGACCTTGATCACGTGCCAGCCAAACTGAGTTTTGACCGGGTTCGAGAGCTGTCCTGGATACATCTTGAAAGCCACATCGGCGAATTCCGGCACCATCTGCTCCTTGGTGAAGTAGCCGAGATCGCCGCCCTCGGCGGCGCCGGGGTCCTTAGACTTTTCCTTGGCCAGCGTTGCAAAATCGGCGCCGCTCTTGAGTTGCTCAAGCACGCTCTTCGCCTCGTTTTCGTCGTCGACCAGGATATGACGGGCATGTACCTCTTCTTGCCCCGTCATCGATCGCACCGCTTCATCATAGGTCTGGTGCAATGCTTCGTCAGTGAGGGCAGTCTTGGCTTCCCGCTGCGGCTCATAACCCATCAGCAGCTTGTTGCGCAGGAACGCCAGACGCCGCTTGAAGTCAGGATTGTCGGCGAGCTTCTTCTGGTCGGCGGCTTGCGTGACCATAATGATGTCGGCGAGATAGGAAATCAGATGTTCGCGTTTTGCCTCGGGCGATGTCGCCTGCATGTCGGCGCCCATGTCCTCTTCGGCAAGCGCCAGATCGCCCTGCGTGATGTCGACACCATTGACGCGCGCGATGACCGGGTCGGATGCGGAGGTCGGTGCTTCTGAGGATGAGTTTCTCGAGCAACCTGAGGCAGCCGGTACGATGAAAAGTAAAGCCGCGACTGTGGCGAACGCGATTGGCCGCCGGCGCGGCGCGGGACGGGGCAGCATGTTAAGGGGGGGCATGGCGGGATCCTGGATCGAGCGGCCATTGAAGGACGCGCCGGAGAGTTAGGTAAAACGGCGCTGCTTGGCAATCGCTAAGCGAGATTGTGACGAGAACGTGAGCGTCTGGGCGCCGATTGACAAGGGTGTGACCCCCTCCTATGTCTCCACAAGCCTGGCCGATCCGACCGCAAGCCGCCGCCGTTTGCATGAAAGACGATCGAAAAGCGCGGCATTTCCGCATCCCACGCCCATGGATGCTCGCAGGCACTGTTGCGACAAAATCCTCTTCTGCCGTGGCGTTCCTCTCCGTCGGATTTGGTAAGGTACGGCATCAAGCCCTGAGAGGACGGGAAGGACTCATCGCATGATCGGCGCCATTGCCCGCAAGCTGTTCGGTTCTTCGAACGAGCGGCGCATCAAGTCCTATTTTCCGCGGGTGGCGACCATCAACGCGTTGGAGCCTCAGCTGGAGAGTCTCTCAGACGAGGCGTTGCGTGCCCGCACCGATGCGTTCAAGCAGCAGTTGGCGGATGGAGCGAGCCTCGACGACATTCTGGTCGAGGCATTTGCCACCTGCCGCGAGGCCGCCAAACGCACGCTTGGGCAACGGCACTTTGACGTGCAGCTCATCGGCGGGATGATCCTACACGAGGGCCGAATCTCGGAAATGAAAACCGGCGAAGGCAAGACGCTGGTGGCGACGCTGCCGGTCTATCTCAATGCGCTGGCGGGACGCGGCGTGCACGTCGTAACGGTGAATGATTATCTGGCCAAGCGCGATGCCGAATGGATGGGACAGATCTATAATTTCCTGGGGCTGACCGTCGGCGTCATCGTCCACGGGCTGGACGACGAACAGCGCAAGCGCGCTTACGATGCCGACGTGACCTACGGCACGAATAACGAGCTTGGCTTCGACTATCTCCGGGACAATATGAAGTATCGGCTCGAGGACATGGTCCAGCGGGGGCACATCTACGCCATCGTGGACGAGGTCGATTCGATCCTGGTCGACGAAGCGCGAACCCCGCTGATCATCTCGGGTCCGTTGGATGATCGTTCAGAGTTCTACAATACGATCGACGCTTATATGCCGAAGCTCGAGAAGGCCGACTACGAGGTAGACGAGAAGCAGCGCACGGTGACGCTGACGGAAGTCGGCATGGAGAAGATGGAGCAGATGCTGCGCGGAGACGGTCTGCTCAAGGGGCACTCGCTCTACGACGTGGAGAACGTCTCCACCGTTCACCACGTCAACCAGGCGATGAAGGCACATAAGCTGTTCCATCGCGACAAGGATTACATCGTACGCAACGGCGAGGTGATGATCATCGACGAGTTCACCGGCCGCATGATGCCGGGACGGCGCTATTCCGAGGGACTGCACCAAGCGTTGGAGGCGAAGGAGCGCCAGCCTGTTCAACCGGAAAATCAGACGCTGGCTTCGATTACGTTTCAGAACTACTTCCGCATGTACGAGAAGCTCGCGGGAATGACCGGGACGGCCATGACCGAGGCCGACGAGTTCATCGACATCTACAATCTGGAAGTGATCGAAGTGCCGACCAATATGCCGATGATTCGCGTTGACGAGGACGACGAAGTCTATCGCACGGCGGCGGAGAAGTACCGCGCCATCCTCGCGTTGATTGACGACTGCAAAGCGCGGGGGCAGCCGGTGCTGGTGGGCACGACCTCAATCGAGAAATCGGAGCAATTGGCGGAGATGCTGCGCCAGCGCGGATGGGAGCAGCACGACTTCTCTGATTCGAATGCCTTTGCTGCACTCTATTCGGTTGACGACGGAGCTTCCAAGGCGAAGGTGTTCGCTATCCTCAACGCGCGTTACCACGAACAGGAAGCCTACATCATTGCACAAGCTGGCGTCCCGGGCGCGATTACGATTGCCACCAATATGGCCGGGCGGGGCACCGATATCCAATTGGGCGGCAATGCCGATATGCGCATTCGCCAAGAGCTGAAGGATGTCGATCACGAAAATGGCGAGCACGCGCGGCAGGCGGCGGATATCCGTGCCCAGGTGGCGCGGCTCAAGGAAAAGGCACTCGCGGCCGGCGGCCTTTACGTGCTCGGCACCGAACGGCACGAGAGCCGGCGCATCGACAACCAGCTGCGTGGGCGCTCCGGCCGGCAGGGCGATCCTGGACATTCCAAGTTCTTCCTATCGCTGGAAGACGACCTCATGCGCATTTTCGGCACCGACAAGCTCGATAGCGTGCTGCAGCGGCTGGGGCTTAAGGAGGATGAGGCGATCGTCCATTCCTGGATCAACAAGGCGCTGGAGAAAGCGCAGCAAAAGGTGGAGGCGCGCAACTTCGATATCCGCAAGAATCTGCTCAAGTTCGACAATGTGATGAACGATCAGCGCAAGGTGATCTTCGAGCAGCGTGTGGAGTGGATGAGCGACGAGGCGGTCAACGAGGTCGTGGCCGACATGCGTCAGGCTGCAATCGAGGATCTGGTCGCCAAGCACGTTCCCGAAAACGCCTATCCCGAACAGTGGGATACCAAGCGGCTGCGTGACGAGCTCAAGCGCATCCTCGATCTCGATTTGCCGGTCGATGAATGGGCAAAAGAGGAGGGCATCGCCGACGAAGAGCTTCTTTCGCGTATCGAGCGGCGTGCGGACGAGCACATGGCGGCGAAGGTCGCGCAGTGGGGCGCTGACGTCATGCGCTATGTCGAGAAATCGATCCTGCTACAGACCCTCGACCACCTCTGGCGCGAGCACTTAGTCACCCTCGAGCATCTGCGCCAAGTCATCGGCCTGCGCGGTTACGGACAGCGCGATCCGCTTAATGAGTACAAGGCGGAGTCTTTCAACCTCTTCGAGAGCATGAGCACCAATCTGCGCGAGGCAGTGACGTCGCAGCTCATGCGAGTCGAGATTAGGGCGGCACCACCGCCGGAGGAGCCGGCGAGCCTGCCCTATATGGAGGCGCACAAGATCGATCCTTCAACCGGCGAGGACGAGCTCGCGCTCGCGCGGGCGGGCGCCGAGACGCTCGCCCGCCACGGGATCACTGCCGGCGCAGCGACAGCGGCTGAGCGCAATCCAAAGGATCCTTCAAGCTGGGGCAAGGTCGGCCGCAACGAGAGCTGTCCCTGCGGCTCTGGCAAGAAATATAAGCACTGCCACGGACGGTTCGCCTGAGCGGCACAAGGCGACAGGAGAGGACGGAAATTTAAACGTCGTCCTCGAATGGTATCGGCGTTGTGTTGATCCTAATTCCAGGCGCCGAAGCGGTTGTCGAAACCGCCGGAAGGTACGCTCGGCGCGGCGCCATTGAGGACGCCCGTGGTACTAGCCGTGTTTCGCTCCGGCTCCCCATGCTTTTCGTCTTTCGGCGCGGACGCTTTGCCCGCCGTGGCAGACTTGGCCTCTCCCGGTTGCTCGGGCTTCGGCCGTGGTGCCCCAGCCGCGCTTTGCCCAGGCTTCGCGGCAGCGGTGCGCTTCGACTTTGAGGTAGACGTTTCGGAAGCTTGGCTGACATTTGCAGCCGCGCCCTGATCCTCACTCTTGGATCCGAAAAGCTTGCTGAAGAAGCTGCCAACTCCGCCTGAGCTCGCCGGCGCCGCGGAAGCAACCTGCACGGTTGAATTAGGCGCGGGAACCAACCTTGATTCCGCTGAAGCGAGGCTCAACACGGCCGCGCTCCCCATGCTCGCGCCCGCGGTCTCGCGCTCAGCGGGCGGGTTGACGTGAGGTGGGATCGTGCCCGCGGCAGTGCGAATGGTCGCGCCGGGCCCGCCGTGGCTCTTCACGGCCGCCAGGAAGGTTGCATTCATGCCGCCGTCGATCCCTGTTTTGACCGCCACGGCGGGTGTGCCGCGGTTGATGAGGTCGGCGGTCTGAGTATCGTCGCGGCGCTGTTTCTCTCTGACTGCGGCGGCGATCTCCTCAGGGACTTTGTAGGCCGGGCATCGGTCGGCAGGACTGAATTTACCGGACGCTTCGGCATCGAACACGTAATTCTTCTCGCACACGTCGACTTTGGGCTCGTGACGCGTGACCTCGAAGTGGTCATAGCCCTGCTTGAGCACTTTCCAGAACGCCATGTGCGGCGAATTTCGATGCCTCGCCATGTTGAGTGGCGTCATCCGGAACGGATAGGCTTGGATCTGAAAGGACTTCTGTCCACCGAAAAACGATTCGCGTGCGAGGGTGTAAATCTCTGCAATCTGCTCATCCGTCATCGCGTAGCAGCCGGCCGAAGAGCAGTCGCCATGAATCATGAGGAAGGCACCGGTGCGCCCGTTCGCCCGGTCGTAAGCGTTAGGGAAACCGGTATTGATCGCGAGATAGTAGTTGGAGTTCGGATTCATGAGACCCGGAGTGATCGTGTAGAAGCCTTCCGGCGCCTGCCTGTCACCTTGCTTGAATTTCGGACCGAGTTCGCCCGACCAGCGGCAAATCGGATAGGTGTTAAGGAGGGCAAAGCGTCCGGTCTTGTCCTCTTTCCAGATCTCGAGCTCCGACTCCTCTTTGAAGATTCGCACCAGGATCGGCGAATCCTTCGCCATGTTCTTGCTTTCGATCTCGGCCAGCATCCGATCCGACAGCGGCTGCATGTGGCGGCCGCTTACCGCAGACGTGCCGTCCGTGTCGCAACTGGCAAGGGCAGACGCCGCCGCGATCGCAGCCGACGCCAAAAGTGCGCGCAGCAAAGGCCCACGTTTCAACTGAACGCTCCCCCGACCGCCAGGCTTCCCCAAGCCTGCCCCCTGCCCGATGGCGATCCGCCAGCTTTCATGGCGGAGCGCAGACCAAGGCTACCGCAAGCGGTTGCAGGCACCACCTCGCACTACAGGCGCCCCGCGATTTGCTTACGGCAGCGGCAAGCTAGGCCAAGACTTGGGTAAGATCAGGGCAAAGGTCGAGAATCGAGCTTTCAAACATTCCTTTGCAAAACAGGGGCTTGCTTCGTTTTCGGCGGCCCGCGGCGGGTCGGCATCCTCACCCCAACATGCGCCCGATGGCGAGGAATTTCTCGCGCCGCTGGCGGCGAACCGTCTCCCGATCGAGGCCCGCAAGCTCCTCGAGCGCATGCGCGATGGCTTCCCCGGTCGAGGCGATGGCCGCCGCCGGATCACGGTGGGCACCCCCAGGCGGCTCCGCCACGATCTGATCGATGACTCCGAAGCGCATCATATCATCGGCGGTGATCTTCAAGCTGGTCGCCGCCTCCTGCGCTTTCGATGTGTCGCGCCACAGGATCGAAGCGGCGCCCTCCGGCGAGATCACGGTGTAAACCGCATGCTCGAGCATCAGGACCCGATTGGCGGACGCAATCGCAATGGCCCCGCCGGAGCCGCCTTCCCCGATGATAACCGCGATGTTTGGCACGCCGAGTTCGAGACTAGCATCGGTCGAGCGTGCAATGGCCTCGGCTTGGCCGCGTTCCTCGGCACCGATGCCCGGATAAGCCCCAGCCGTGTCGACCAGCGACAGGACCGGAATCCCGAAGCGATCAGCCATGTGCATCAAGCGCTCCGCCTTGCGGTATCCTTCGGGTCGCGCCATGCCGAAATTGTGCTTCAGGCGGCTTTCGGTGGATGATCCTTTCTCGTGCCCGATGACGCAGACGCTCCCGCCCTGGAAGAGTCCGAAGCCCCCGACGATCGCCACGTCCTCACCAAATTTGCGGTCCCCCGCCAAGGAAACGAAATCGGTGATCAGCGCCGCGACATAGTCGAGGCAATGGGGACGCTCGGGATGGCGAGCTACCTGAGTTTTTTGCCAAGGCGTGAGCTCCGCGTAGAGCTCTTTGAGCGTCTGTGCCGCTTTGCTCTGCAGGCGGGAGATCTCTTCGCCGATGGCGGCCGCACTGTCAGCACTCTCCAGCGCCCGCAGCTCCGCCACCTTGGCCTCGAGTTCCGCCACCGGCTTTTCGAAGTCGAGATAGCTGCGCATGTCCCGCCCGGAGAATGGCTAGCGCGTCTCGGCGAGACCATAGCGTGCAAATTCCTCGGCAATGTCGGCCTGAAGCGCCTTGGCCGCGGCCGAGTCGGCCTCGCCGGAGGCATCATCGTTCTTCAGTCGCGCCAAGCCGCGTCCGTAGAGCGCGAAGGCAAGCTTCGGGTTGTTTCGCAAGACCGCGTCGAAGTCTGAAACAGCTGCATCGAAATGGCTCATTTTGAGAAAAATGAAACCGCGGCTCTCGAGCGTCGCGGCGTTGTTGGGCCTCAGGCGGAGCGCTTCGTTGCAGTCGGCGAGTGCCGGCTTGAGGATGCCGACCACCGTCCGCGCCCAGCACCGGTTGTCGAAGGCGGCAGCGAAATCCGATTTAAGCTTGACGGCCTGGTTGTAATCGTCGATGGCGCGATCGTAGTGGCTCCTGCCCAGCTGCGCGTTGCCACGGTTGAAGTAAGCCTCAGCCAACGGCTTGAGCTTGATCGCTTGATCGTAATCCGCAATGGCGCGGTCGTACTCGTTCTTGTATTCGTGAGCCACGCCGCGATTGTTGTAAGCCACGGCGAATCTCGGGTTGAGCTTGATCGCTTGGTTGTAGTCCTGGATGGCGCGATCATAATCTCCCTTAAGTCGGTAACCGATGCCGCGATTGTTGAAGGCCTCCGCGAGCTTCTCGCTTCTATCGCGGGCTGCTTTGATAACTGCGGAACAACCCTCGATCCGCTGATCGATAGACACCGCGTCTTCGCCCTCGCACCAGGTCCGCTCGTTGGGCGTCTGGGCAAGCGCCGGCGCACCGGCCAACAAGCAGCCAGTGACTATCCAGCACAGATGCTTTGCTGCCAAGGCGGGCATCGGCAACTCCATAGTTGGCGCTCAAGCTAGCCATGTCAGGCTGCATTGTCATTGTCCGCTAGCGGGTGCAGTTCGCGCACCAACCCTTTCAGGCGCTCCGCGAGCACATGCGTATAGATTTGAGTCGTGGAGATGTCGGCATGACCCAGCAGCATCTGCACCACCCGAAGATCGGCTCCATTGTGCAGGAGATGGCTGGCGAAGGCGTGGCGGAGCACGTGCGGGCTCACCTGGGCAGCCCGGAGTCCCGCTGCGGCGGCAAGCGCCTTGAGCTCGCGGGCAAAATGCTGGCGCGTCAGGTGCCCCACTTGGCCAAAGGAGGGAAAAAGCCATTTCGTCTCCCGGCGAGCATTCGCCGACCGCAAGAGCGCAAGGTACTCATGCATGGCTTGCTTGGCCGCCTCGTTGAGTGGCACTAGGCGCTCCTTATTGCCTTTGCCGCGCACTGCCAGCATGCGCGCATTGCGCTCGGCTGCCGACATCGGAAGCGCGACCAGTTCGGAAACTCGCAATCCGGTGGCGTAGAGCACCTCGATCAGGCAAGTGAGCCGGGCGGCACGAAGCCGCTTCGAAGCCGGCTGATCTAACTGATCCATGCTGGCCCGCGCCTGCGCCAGCAGCCGGTCCACTTCCGTGATGCTGAGCACCTTGGGCAGTGCACGGTTGCGTTTTGGCCCTTCGATCACCGCGGAAGGATCATCGGCGCGGTACCCTTCCGCGTACAGGAAACGATAAAGCTGGCGGATGGCCGAGAGCCGTCTCGCGACCGACGAAGCGGCGAAGCGACGCTTGGCAAGTGAGCCGAGATAAGCGCGAAGATCGTCGGTCGAAGCGCGGCCGATGGCCCGTCCCGCCTTGCCGAGTTCCGCGGAGAAATCGGCGAGATCGCGGCTATAGGCGGCAAGCGTGTTCTTGGCCGCTCCACGCTCGGCCGCAACCATGTCGAGGAACAGCTCGATTAATGCCTGGTCGGAATCTTTGGCCGTCGGGGCCATTCGGAACTGGCGCGCTTAGGGCTGTTTGGCGAACTTATCCGGCGGAATCGAAACCGTAATCTCGCGCGGCTTAGGGGCAAACCAAGTCGCAAGCATGAACATGGCGCCATAAGCCAGCCCCCCTAGAATGCCAATCAGAGTGAGGAATCGAAGCAGGCTTGGCATGGTTCTATCTCGGCCAGAAACTTTGCATAAAAGAATGGAGAAACTAGGACATCGCGACACCGCCCCAAGGATGGTTAATAGCGCGGCCTCCGTGTGCTACGAAGGCGCGAGCCCGTGGCGTGTTAGAAGAGAGAGAGAGAGAGAGAGAGTCGAGTTTCGTCGGTGCCCAAGCAAGCCCGGTAGGATTGAAGACTATGCCGCAAGGCGCAACACCCGACCTCGCCGCGCGGCCGGAGGCTGCCGTCACAACGGCCCTTGGCCGGCGCTCGATCGTGCTCGTGGGCATGATGGGCTCCGGTAAGTCGTCGATCGGCCGCCGAGTGGCGCTTCGGCTTGGGATTCCGTTTGTCGATGCCGATGCGGAGATTGAACAAGCGGCAGGCATGAGCATTAGCGATATTTTCGCCGTGCGAGGAGAGGCGGAATTCCGCGGGGGCGAAGCGCGCGTTATCGCCCGGCTGCTGGAGGGGGGTCCGCAGGTGCTGGCGACCGGGGGCGGAGCGTTCATGAATCCGGACACCCGCGCTGCCATCGCCGCCAAGGGCATCTCGATCTGGCTCAAAGCGGAATTCGAGGTACTGATGAGGCGCATCAGGCGCCGCCACGATCGGCCGCTGCTCAAGACCGAAGATCCCGGCGCCACGCTGCGCAAGCTGATGGAACAGCGTGATCCGATTTATTCTTTGGCCGATCTCACCGTGGAGTCGCGCGATGTGTTACACGACAAGATCGTTGATGAAATCGTGAGCGCACTCGCGACCTGGCTCGGCACGGTCGGCGCGCCAGCGAGCGCTTCCGCCCAAGGAGATCGCCGGCCATGACTGTGCCATTGCGCGCGAGCGATCCGGTCATCGTCAATGTCGCGCTTGGCGAGCGCAGCTACGATGTCGTCATCGGACGCGGCCAACTGGCTTTACTGGGCGCAAAAGTCAGCATGCTGCGGCCGGGGTGCAAGGCCGCGATTGTCAGCGACGAGACTGTCGCAGTTCACCATCTTGCGACAACTGAGAAGGCACTTGCCGCTGCCGAAATCGCGGCCGTGGCGACCGTGGTGGTGCCGCCCGGCGAGAGTTCGAAAAGCTTCCCAACGCTGGAGAGAGTTTGTGAAGCGCTAATTTCCACACGGATCGAGCGTGCCGACATTGTGGTTGCTCTCGGCGGTGGCGTCATCGGAGATCTTGCTGGTCTTGCCGCCGCCCTTGTACGTCGTGGTCTTGCCTATGTGCAGATTCCCACCTCCCTGCTCGCGCAAGTCGATTCGTCCGTGGGCGGAAAGACGGCTATCGATTCTAAGCACGGCAAGAACCTCATCGGCACGTTCCACCAGCCGCTGTTGGTGATTGCCGATACCGCTCTGCTCGACACACTGCCGGCGCGCCAATTCCGTGCCGGTTATGCGGAAATCGTCAAATACGGGTTGATAGGAGATACTGGCTTCTTTGCTTGGCTGGAGTCGAATTGGCGGGAAATTTTTGCCGGCGGCGCGGCGCGCGAGCATGCAATCGCGGTGAGCTGTCGTATGAAAGCGGCGATTGTAGCGCGTGACGAGCGCGAGAGCGGGGAGCGTGCGCTTCTTAATCTCGGCCATACTTTCGGCCATGCACTTGAGGCCGCGGCCGGCTTTTCTGATCGGTTGTTGCACGGTGAGGCCATTGCGCTCGGCATGGCACTCGCATTCGGCTTCTCTGCCAAGCGCGGGCTGCTGCCGAAGTCGGAGACCGAGCGGGTTAGACACCACCTTGCGGCGGTCGGCCTGCCGATCCATCTCAGTTCCATTAGGGGCGCGCTGCCCGACGCTGATCGCCTGATGGAACTCATCGCCCAGGACAAGAAGGTCAAGCGAGGCAAGCTGACGTTCATCCTGGCGCGCGGAATCGGCGCAAGCTTCATCGAGTCCGATGTCGATGCCGCCGAGATCCGCGCTTTCCTGGCCGAGAAGATCGCCGAGCGATGACTGCCTACGATTGGTTCGCCCTGGTGGCGGTTCTCATTTGTATCTTCCTCTCCGCCTTCTTCGCGGGAAGTGAGACCGCGTTGACCGCTTCCTCGCGTGCCAGCATGCACCGGCTCGAAAAGCAGGGGAATCGGCGCGCGGTGCTGGTCAATCATCTGCTCAGTGCTCGCGAAAGAATGATCGGTGCGCTCCTTTTCGGCAACAACGCAGTCAACATCGCCGCGTCCGCGCTCGCGACAGGTGTGCTTCTCGCCTGGTTCGGCGAAGTGGGTGTGATCTATGCCACCGTGGTTATGACCATTGCGATCGTGGTGTTCGCCGAGATCTTGCCGAAAACCGCAGCCTTCAACGCGCCTAACCGCATTGCGCTCGCTGTTGCGCGTCCGATCGATTGGACGGTCCGGCTACTCGCGCCCATCCTTGTCGCTGTCGAATGGGTCGTAAAAGGTGCGCTGCGGTTTGCCGGAATGAAGCTCGGTCAAACCGAATCTATCCTTTCGCCGCATGAGGAGCTGCGTGGAGCGGTCGATCTCTTGCATCACGCGGGCGGCGTCGAGCGGCTCGACCGTGACATGCTGCGTGGGCTCCTGGATCTACGCGATCTCACCGTTTCAAACGTCATGATCCACCGTACCGAGATGGTTACGGTCTGCGCCGATGATCCGCCCGAACAGGTGGTCAAGGCGGTGCTGGAATCGGAGGTCACACGGGTGCCGCTATGGAAGGGAAAGCCGGAGAACATTATCGGCATCCTGCACGCCAAGGATCTGTTGCGTGCGATGCAGGTAGCGGAAGGCGACCTCGACAAAATCGACATTACCGCGATCGCTCGGCCTCCGTGGTTCGTGCCCGACATACGCCCGCTTTCGGAACAGTTGAAAGCCTTCCGCCGGCGTAAGACGCATTTCGCGCTGGTGGTTGATGAGTACGGCGAGGTTATGGGCTTGATTACCCTCGAGGATATTTTGGAGGAGATCGTCGGCGACATCTCGGATGAATACGACGTCGCGGTGCCCGGCGTGCGGCCACAGCCTGACGGCTCAGTCAATGTCGACGGCGGCGTACCCATCCGCGATGTCAACCGTGCGATGGAATGGAATTTGCCCGATGATGAGGCAACCACCGTCGCGGGCCTCGTCATACATGAGGCGCGTTCGATCCCCGAGCCCGGCCAAACCTTTACGTTTCATGGCTTCCGCTTCCGCGTGCTGCGCCGCGACCGCAATCGCATCACTGCCTTGCGCATCACGCCTTTGGTGCGCAAGGCACTGGCAAAGCTGGCTTGACCGAGACGGTTGGGGGTTGGAGCCGCTGACGCCCCGATATCAAGCGCCGGCTTCGCCGGGAGCGGCGGCATGAATGGCGAGCGCATGCACGCCGCCTTGAAGCTCGGCGCCAAGTAAGTCGTTGATCATGCGGTGGCGTTCGAGTCGGCTCTTCCCGCGAAAAGCCTCCGCCACAATATACACCCTGAAATGAGTCTCCCCGCTGACCCGATACGCAGCATGCCCGGCGTGCTGATGGGATTCGTCCAGCACCTTCAGGCTCTCGGGGGCGAAAGCTTGGGTCAGCTTGTCCGCGATCAGATCGCGCCTTGCCATGACGTCGCATACCGGGAACGAGACCTGCCGGTCAACCAGGCTCAAAATTGCGCAAACGCAGTTGTCAAGACTTGAAGATATCTCTGCCACACGCGCATACTGATCGGTCATGAAAAGCGACTCGCCCCTGTTCGATCGCATCCGGGTCAAGCCCGACAAAGACCGTCGGCTGCGCGGGCAGTGCCCAGCCTGCGAATGGCCGGATTGCGCCGCGGCCGCGACCCACCGCGCCCCCAAGGGGCGGCTGCGAGAGCGGGAATATTGGCGGTTTTGTTTGGAACACGTGCGCGAATACAATCATGCCTACAATTTCTTCGCCGGGATGAGTACCGAGGATATTGCCCGTTATCAGAAGGAAGCCGTCGTAGGCCATCGCCCGACCTGGAAAATGGGGATGAGTGGCGGGCCGCCCAGTTCGCGCTCCCACTCCTCCCGGTTTGATCCCGAATTCACTAACGTCGGTGATCCATTCGGGATTTTCCGGGAGTTCGGCGCAGCAGGTATTCCAGGGCGCGCGTCCCGGCGCAGCGCGACAGAATCCCGCACGGTGCGCAATGCCGAACGCAAAGCGCTCGACGCGCTCGGGCTCGAGGCGGACGCCTCCGCGCAAGACGTCAAAGCGCGGTTCAAGACGCTTGTGAAGCGGCATCATCCCGACGCCAATGGTGGCGACCGCTCCTCGGAGGATCGGCTGCGGGAGATCATCCAGGCCTACAATTATCTGAAATCGATCGGCTTCCGTTGACGCAACGAGGTCGGGCCCCTGGAGCCGTGCGGCGGGCCATACCCGGCACGCCTCGTTTTCGATCGGCAGCCTCATCCCGAATTGCGCCTGACGCGGCTCTGCCATGACCACTTTGCAGTTGGATTTGCAGGTCATTCGGGAACGTGCGCGAACAGGACGCGGCGTCGCGCGCTTTTGCAGTGGCGAGGGGGGACGTGAAGGCGCCACTTCCGGGCGGCAGAGTGGAAATCCGGCCGGGCTAAGCTCCCGAACGAGGTAACGGCAGCTTGAACCAGGCGTGCAATGCGCGCGTTCTCATGCTGGCTTGGGCTCGCTGCGTTGACCTTACAATGCGCGATACTTATTTGAAATCATGAGATTTTCAGTCTACCACATCGCGCCTTTCACGGGCCGTCGGCTTTCTGCTAAGTTGGCGGGCGATTCCGCACCGCCTTCCGTCGACCGAAAACGGGTCTCGGTCGCTTCCGAGATCACGGAGGAGCAATGACCGCCCCAACACAAGAGATCGCTAGCCTTCCCGATATGAAGGTGTCGATCCGTCAGCTCTTCGGTTTCGACAGTGACATGGAGGTGCCGGCCTATTCGGAAGCCGATGAGCATGTTCCAGATATCGATCCTGATTATCGGTTCGATAAGCCGACGACGCTCGCCATCCTCGCTGGCTTCGCGCACAATCGCCGCGTCATTGTCACGGGCTATCACGGCACCGGCAAATCGACCCATGTCGAGCAGGTGGCCGCTCGTCTCAACTGGCCGTGTGTGCGCGTGAATCTCGACAGCCATATCAGCCGCATCGATCTGATTGGCAAGGACGCCATCGTCATTCGCGACGGCATGCAGGTGACTGAGTTCCGAGACGGTATTCTGCCATGGGCATACCAGCACAACGTCGCGCTGTGTTTCGATGAATATGATGCGGGCCGTCCCGACGTGATGTTCGTCATTCAGCGTGTGCTGGAGTCCTCCGGCCGGCTGACTTTGCTCGACCAGAGTCGTGTGATCAGGCCGCACCCGGCCTTCCGTCTGTTCGCGACCGCGAACACGGTCGGACTCGGCGACACCTCCGGGCTCTATCATGGCACGCAGCAGATCAACCAGGCGCAGATGGACCGTTGGTCGATTGTCACCACGCTCAATTATCTGCCGCACGACAATGAGGTCGACATCGTGCTCGCGAAGGCGAAGCACTATCGCACCGATCAAGGTCGCGATGTCGTCAACAAGATGGTGCGCGTCGCCGACCTCACGCGTAATGCGTTCATGAATGGCGATATTTCCACTGTGATGAGCCCGCGCACGGTAATCACCTGGGCGGAGAACGCCGACATCTTCAAGGACATTGGCTTCGCCTTCAGATTGACTTTCCTCAACAAGTGCGACGAGCTGGAACGTCCGATTGTAGCGGAGTTCTATCAGCGGTGTTTCGGGGTGGAGTTGCCGGAATCCTCAGTCAATGTGGCGCTGAGTTGAACGTTGCCATGCTCGCGACGCTGTGATGTCGTCTAACCTTCGGCCAAGAAATTCCTTAAAAGAATCCCCGACCGAGCCATTCAAACGCGCGGTCACGGGGTGCCTTCGCGCGATCGCCCGCAAGCCCGACCTCGGCGTGGCATTCGCCGCCGAACGCCCTGGTATCGTGGCCGGAAAGGCGCGCCTGCCCGAACCCCCGCGAAAGCTCAGTGGAGCGGATGCCGCGATCGTGCGCGGCCACGCCGATTCGATCGCGCTCAAGCTCGCCTGCCACGATCCTCTGGTGCATCGCAAACTTGTACCGGGCGGCCACCAGGCGCGTGCCGTCTTCGAGGCGGTCGAGCAGGCCCGTGTCGAGGCGATTGGCGCCCGCCGCATGTCTGGCGTTGCCAAGAATCTTTCGGCCATGCTCGATGACCGCTTCCACCGCGGCAAATTCGACCAGGTCACCGACCGGGCGGATGCGCCCATTGAGGAAGCGGTCGCGCTGATGGTGCGAGAGCGACTGATCGGTCAAATGCCGCCGGCAGCAGCTAGGAGGATCGTCGATCTATGGCGTCCGTTGATCGAGGATCGCGCCGGACGCGATCTCGATCGTCTCGAGCGGCTCATCGAAAACCAGGCGCGCTTCGGAGATGTCATTCACGACTTGCTCGACGCGCTCGACATGGGGGAGGACCGCAGTACCGAATCCGACGAGGAAGAAGGCGAGGAGGGAGAACAAGATCGTCGCAAGGAGGAATCCGGGGAAGACGGGGAGGGTGCTGATGCCGAGGACACGCAGACCCGCCTCGACGAGGCCGACGTTGCTGGCGAGGACGCATCCGATTCTACGGCTGAGGCGGCGGAGGCGCTCTCCGCAGAGATGGCGGACGACGCCGAGATGGGTGACGCGGAGGCCCCGGCCGAGCCGCGGCGTCCTCGCCGACATGGTCAGAACGAGCCGCGGGGGCCGGACTATCGCTGCTTCGTCACGAGACATGACGAAACCATCGCCGCCGAGGAGCTGTGCGAACCAGAGGAGCTCGAGCGGCTGCGCGGCTATCTGGACAAGCAACTCTCGCATTTGCAAGGCGTGGTCGCGCGGCTCGCGAACCGTCTGCAGCGCCGGTTGATGGCGCAGCAGAACCGCGCTTGGGAGTTCGACCTTGAGGAGGGATTGCTCGATCCGGCGCGACTCTCACGCATAATAGTCGATCCGCTCCACCCGCTCTCATTCAAGCACGAGAAGGAAACCAGCTTCCGCGACACCGTCGTCACCCTTTTGCTTGATAATTCCGGTTCGATGCGGGGCCGGCCAATCACGGTGGCGGCTACCTGCGCCGATATTCTCGCGCGCACGCTCGAACGATGTGGCGTGAAGGTGGAGATTCTTGGCTTCACCACGCGCGCGTGGAAAGGCGGACAATCGCGCGAGGCGTGGCTCGCCGCCGGAAAACCGCCAAATCCCGGGCGGCTCAATGATCTGCGCCACATCATCTACAAGTCGGGCGATGCACCCTGGCGACGCGCCCGCAAAAATCTCGGATTGATGATGCGTGAAGGCCTACTGAAGGAGAATATCGACGGCGAAGCGCTCGATTGGGCGCACAAGCGGCTGCTGAGCAGAACCGAACAACGCAAGATCCTGATGATGATCTCCGACGGCGCGCCCGTCGACGATTCGACGTTGTCCGTGAATCCTGGCAACTATCTCGAGCGGCATCTGCGCTGGGTTATCGAGGAGATTGAGACGCGTTCGCCGGTGGAATTGATCGCGATCGGTATCGGTCACGACGTCACGCGCTACTACCGACGCGCTGTCACCATCGTCGATGCCGAGGAGCTCGGTGGCGCCATGACCGAGAAGCTCGCCGAGCTATTCGACGAGGAGTCGCCTGGCGCGCCGCGGCGGAGGTTCGACGCGTGACGAACCGTATGACGGTTCGGCCTTGTAGCGTTGCATGGCCAAACCGACGGATGATCACAGCGTTCATCGCAGGCGTTTCTTTGTTTGCAGCCATTCCCGGCGCAGCGCAGATATCGCCGTCTGCTGCGCCCCCACTCGCAATCGATATTCAAAGTGAGCCGATTACGACGTTCGATGTTCGTGATCCCTCCCGTCGTCAGTTCGGCCTCCTGGAGTTCCGCGGCGGTCTCGTGCTGCGTTCGTCCCACAGCAGCTTTGGGGGCATATCCGCCATTCGCGTCGCCGCCGATGGCGCGCACTTCATCGCATTGACCGACAAGGCCTGGTGGTTTCGCGCCGCCTCGTTTACGAAGGCACGCGGCCGAGCGGTGTCGCAGATGCGGAAATGGCGCCGATGCTGGGCGCCGAGGGAAAACCGCTGGCCGCGCGGGGTTGGTATGACACGGAATCGATCGCGGAGGACGGTGGCACGCTCTATGTGGGGATAGAGCGCGTGCATCAGATCGTCCGGTTCAATTACGGGAAGGACGGCCTGTTCGCCCGCGGCCATCCGATCGCGCTGCCGCCCGGCCTTCGTGCGCTTCCCGCGAACAAGGGCGTGGAGGCGCTGGTGTTCGTTCCCAAGGGCCTCCCACTTGCCGGATCGCTCATTGCAATTTCCGAACGCGGCCTTGACAAGATGGGTAACATCATCGGTTTTCTCATCGGTGGACCGAGCCCCGGCAGTTTCGCGATTAAGCGCAGTTCGAACTATGACATCACCGACGCTGCCCTCCTGCCCCGCGGTGACGTTCTGCTGCTGGAGCGCAGATTTGGCTGGGACAGCGGTTTGGGTGTCCGTATGCGGCGGATAGCACTCGACGAGATCAAGCCGCGCGCTCTGGTCGACGGTTCCGTTCTGTTCGACGCCGATCTCGGCTATGAGATCGACAACATGGAGGGGCTGAGCGTCCACCGCGGCGCCGCCGGCGAAATCGTGCTCACGCTCGTTTCCGACGACAATTTCTCCGTGGTTCAGCGCACGCTGCTACTGCAGTTCATCCTGGCGGAATTTTAATCGATCCACGTCGTCGGCGCGCGCGAAAACGCTGTCCCATTTCGAGCTTGCATCAGCGTCATCCCGCTGCGGCAGCTTTTTTCTTTCTGATCTGCCGTTTCAGTTCGAGCGCCTTATCTGAGAGTTCGCCGTTCCTCGCTTGCAACAGGAATGCGTCAAGCCCGCCGCGATGATCGACGGTTTTCAACGCGTTCGCCGATACACGCAATTTGACCGTGCGGCCAAGCGCGTCAGAGATTAGGGTGGCGTTGAGCAGATTGGGTAGGAACCGCCGTTTAGTTTTGATATTCGAGTGGCTCACCTTATGCCCAACCTGCGCACCCTTGCCGGTCAGTTCGCATCGCCGCGACATCGAGAAGGCCCTGTATTCGTAGCCAGATTGTCCCACCAAGCACTCGGCAGAACGGCGCTGCGACTTTGCGCAGGCCCCGGCGGACCTATAATGACGTCATCAAAAGGCGTCAACCTGGCGTTTTGTTTGAGATTGCGGGGGGCAGCGACTTTGTGCCTTTGTCCCCCAACGCAATGCTGCGCTGGCGATATTCGAGCGCCTTGATCGGGCCAAGATGCCCGTCAAGGGTGCCTCGGTCGCGAGCCCGTCGGTCCGGCCGTAGATGGCAGCCTGCTTTAGGCCGGCGGTCCAATAGGAACTAGCAAGACAGCAGGGATCCTTCGTGAGCTCGTACCACGTCACCCGTCATGCGATTTTCGTCAGCATGGCCGCGCTCGCGCTGACCATGGCGGAGGCGCCGCAGCGTGTGGCTTTTGCCCAGGGCAAGCTGGACGCCCGCTACGTCGTCACGTTGAGCGGCCTTCCGATCGGCCGTGGGGCCTGGGTGATTGACATTGGCGAGGATTACTTCACCGCGGCGGCGAGCGGAGCGACGGCTGGTTTGTTGCGCGTGTTTGCCAACGGCGAGGGGGAGAGCTCCGCGCGCGGTACCATTTCCGGCGGCCAGCTCGTGCCCTCAACCTACGCCTCGCGCATTGTCACGGGTGACAAGTCCGATGAAGTGCGAATGGCGTTCAGCGCCGGCACAGTGAAAGAATTGACGGTCAATCCGCCAACCGTACCCGGCCCGGACCGCGTTCCCCTCACCGAGGCGCACCGACGCGGGGTTTCGGATCCAATGAGTGCTTCGCTGATGAGGGTCCCCGGCAGCGGTGACACGCTGGTCCCGCAGGCTTGTCAGCGTACGCTGTCGATTTTCGACGGCCGGACGCGCTACGACCTTCAGCTTGTTTTCAAGCGGCTTGATCGCATCAGCTCCGAGCGGGGCTACCAAGGCCTGGCCGTCGTCTGCGCAGTCTATTTTTCGCCGATCGCAGGGCACGTTCCGGAGCGCTACGCGATCAAGTACCTCATGCAGTTGCGCGACATCGAGTTCTGGCTTGCTCCCATCGCGGGCACGCGCGTGATGGTCCCCATTCGTGCCGCCGTCCCGACGCCAATCGGGCTCGGAGTGTTGCAGGCGACCCAATTCATTTCGGTGGCGCAGCCCAGCAAGGCCAAGACGCAGTGATGGCCAGCGCCGGCTCCGAGGGGCGGTCCCGAACTCGGGCGGTTGGCGCACTCTCGGTCGCGTTCACCGTAGGCACGGCGAACTTGTCCGCTTTACACGATGTTGGGGTGGGCACCGGTGACAATACAAGATGTGGCCGTGAACGAATTCTGACAGAAACGGAGTCAGCGATTCGGGCGCGATTCGTTCGGGACTCGTTCCACTACGGCACCAAGGCGTCAGGGACCGACGATTGGCGGTCGAACCTCACTGCATCCACTAGAAACACTGCTAATTGAAACGGCGGCAATGGAGGTTTGCCGCCTCGGCCGCAACAGCAAACGTCGCTACCGCGTAACGTAGTCCACTGCACTTCAACGGCGCATATTCTGTTGCTACGCCGATAATGGGGCTGATGGCCGACCGCTATGGCGAGCACTTCGGCTCCTTCCCAAAAACCTGCTAACCGCAGATTGATTAAGTGAAACCCCAACGTGATGCCTTTGACTTTCCGGGAACACTGCCGGCGGCCCGCTCGGATAGGCAATTGGACGAGCGCTTGGAATGGGTGTTGGCTGGAGGGGGTAGAAGCAGGTATCTTCGATCGAGCAGGATGTATGCGCGATCCCAAGACACCTGCGTGATTATCGGCGCGAACTCAAACGCGCGGCGCCATCTCTCATCTCGTAGCCTCGAGGGCTTCGCCGCGCTCGATGCACAAGTGTGACGGATAGCATCGCGCGACACCAACGTCAGTGATCGCCTCGTCGGTCGATGCCTATTTCCTTTTCCTCTCCAGCTAGTCGCGATTCCGGCGCCCGCGGCAGCGGTGTAACGGCGGTGCTTGGTCCGACCAACACCGGCAAGACTCATCTCGCAATCGAACGTATGCTGGGCCACTCCTCCGGCATCATCGGTCTGCCGCTGCGATTATTGGCCCGCGAGGTCTACAACAAGGTCGCGGCCCGTTCGGGCATAGATGCAGTCGCACTCGTCACAGGCGAGGAGAAGATCAAGCCACCAACCCCACGGTATTGGGTCTCCACTGTCGAGGCGATGCCGCGCGACCTCGACGTTGCCTTCGTAGCTATTGATGAGGTGCAGCTCGGTGCCGATCTCGAGCGAGGTCATGTATTCACGGACCGCATGCTCAACCGCCGAGGACGCGAGGAGACCCTGGTGCTCGGTGCGCAGACGGTCCGGCCCATGGTCGAGAGATTGTTGCCCGGCGCTCATGTCTTGACGCGACCACGGCTGTCGCAGCTCTCATTTGCGGGCGAGAAGAAGATAACGCGGCTTCCGCGCCGTTCTGCAGTCGTCGCGTTCTCGGCCGAGGAGGTCTATTCGATCGCCGAGCTGATCCGCCGACAACGCGGCGGTGCTGCCGTGGTGTTGGGAGCGCTCAGTCCTCGCACGCGCAATGCACAGGTTGCGCTCTACCAATCCGGTGACGTCGAATATCTGGTTGCTACAGATGCCATCGGAATGGGACTCAACCTCGATGTCGATCACGTCGCTTTCGCCTCCGACCGGAAGTTCGACGGATACCAATTCAGAAGGCTCAATCCGGCCGAGCTTGCGCAGATCGCGGGCCGCGCTGGCCGAGCTACGCGAGACGGCACCTTTGGCACCACCGGCAGATGCCCGCCGTTCGAAACTGAACTTGCGCAGGCGCTCGAAAGCCATTCGTTCGAGCCAGTCAAGGTGCTGCAATGGCGCAATACTGCGCTTGACTTCACATCTGTCGGCGCACTGCAGGCTTCTCTTGCCGAAACCCCGAAGCAGAACGGCCTGACCCGCGCGCCCGTCGCCGAGGACATCCTCGTTTTAGAACATGTTGCACGCGACGACGAAATCCGCGTGTTGGCGAAAAGCCGCGAAGCAGTCGAACGATTGTGGGACGTCTGCCAGGTACCCGATTATCGAAAGATCTCTCCAGCTACCCATGCAGAGCTCGCGACTACGCTTTACAGTTTTCTGATGCGGGAAGGAACCATTCCCACCGACTGGTTCGCTCGCCAAGTCGAAGAGGCAGATCGCACCGAGGGGGACATCGATACGCTGTCGAACCGCATCGCCCACATCCGTACCTGGACATTTGCCGCGAATCGTCCGGACTGGCTGGTTGACCCCGAGCATTGGCAAGGCGTTACGCGCGCGGTCGAAGATAAATTGTCGGACGCGCTCCATGACAGGCTCACCGAGCGCTTTGTCGATCGCCGCACCAGTGTGTTGATGCGTCGGCTACGCGAGAACGCGACCCTCGAGACCGATATAGGCAAGAGCGGGGAGGTCGTAGTCGAGGGGCATGTCATCGGCCGGCTCGACGGATTCCTGTTTACGCCCGCCGCTTCGGCCGCGGGGTCCGAGGCGAAAGCGCTCGCCAGCGCCGCGCAAAAGGCGCTAGCAGGAGAAATCGATGCACGGGCCACGCGTCTCGCACAAGCGGCGGACGGACAGTTGGTGCTCGCGGCTGATGATACGATCAGGTGGTTGGGCCAGCCCGTCGGCAAGCTCATTGCTGCGGAAGAAACGCTCAAGCCACGCGTGCGCCCCATAGCCGATGAGCACCTCACCGGCGCGCCACGGGATGCGGTGCAAGCACGGCTCGACCTGTGGCTGAGATCTCAAATCGAGAGGCTACTGGAGCCGCTATTCCGCCTTGCCGCTGCCGAAGACATTGTCGGCATCGCCCGCGGCGTGGCGTTCCAGCTCACGGAAGCGCTGGGCGTACTTGACCGCCACAAGGTTGCGGATGAGGTCAAGGGGCTGGAGCAGCCCGCGCGCGCGATTTTGCGCAAATACGGTGTGCGCTTCGGTGCTTACCACGTGTATATGCCGGCATTGCTCAAACCTGCGCCGCGGCTATTGGCGGTGCAGCTATGGGCGCTCAAACACGGCGGCTTGGAAAAGAAAGGCCTTGATGCGATCGAGCAGCTCGCCGGCAGTGGGCGCACGTCGATTGCCGCCGACGAGGAAATCCCGAAGGCATTTTACCGGGTTGCAGGTTATCGCGTCTGCGGCGCGCGCGCCGTCCGGGTGGATATTTTGGAGCGGCTCGCCGATCTCATTCGCACGGCGCTCGCATGGCGCTCCGGCGGAAGAGAATCCAAGCCGCCGGGTGCGACCGCAGGCTTCGGCTTCACGGTCACAGGCGACATGACGTCGCTTGCGGGCTGCTCTGGGGAGGATTTCGCCTCGGTGCTGCGCTCGCTCGGCTACCGCATGGAGCGACGGCCGAAGCTGACTGAGCCGCCGCCCGCGGCCCTGGATGCGACGCACCCGGCCTCGCGCTTGGCGCAAGATAGCTCGGCAGATACGCCGTTGAGCGAGGACGGCGCCGCGCCTCCCCCTATTTTTGAACCCACGGCGATAGCTCAAGTGGAGCCAAGCGTAGAAGAGTCGCTCGAGCCGACCGAGGCGGGAGCCGCAGAGCCACCGGTCTTCGCGGCAGCGCAAGTTGAAGCAGCTGCGACTGCGCTCCACGAGCCGGTCGCCAGCCCAACCGCGGGATCCGAGGCATCCTTGATCGACCCCCACGCCGCGTCGGCGCCTGCGTGCCCGACGCGGACTGAGGATCTCGCGGGTGAAGTCGCGGGGTCTCCACCACCATCCGAGATGGCGCCCAGTCTGCAACCTGCAGCGGAGGAATTCATCGAGGTTTGGCGACCCGGCCGCCGCGACGAGCACGCACGCAAGCCCCGCCATGAGCGTCGTCCGCGGCAGCGTCGCCGGCAGGAAGAACCGCAAGCACCCCGTGTCGCGCCTACCGCCGCGTCAAATGTGAGCGCGAAGGACGGGGCAGCGCCCGCGCCCGAGCGGCTCCGCGATGCCAAGCTCGATCGCACGGGCCGGCCGCATCGGGACCGCGGCGGGGCTCGGCCCGAGGGTGGTCCGCCGCGCCGGAAACGAGGGGGCCGCCCGGAGGGCGATGCCGAACGGCCGGCGCGAGGCGATCGCGGCGGCCGAGCGCCGCCCACCGACCGTCCGGATCGCGATCCGGCGTTGCGCGCGAAATACATCAAGGGCCGGGGGGGCGACCGGGACCGCCGCGAACCCGACCCGAATTCGCCATTCGCGAAACTCGCGGCGCTTAAGGAACAGCTCGAGGCGGGCAACAAGGAGTCGCGGTGAGGGCCGCTGGCGCTTGGATCGCCAACGCATCGACAAATGGCTTTGGCACGCGCGCGTAGTGCGCACGCGCTCGGATGCGGCGGCACTCGCCGCCGCCGGCCACGTTCGTATCAATGGCCGGCGGGTCCATGGTCCTAGCCACGCCGTGCGGCTCGGGGACGTGGTTACGGTTGCGCTCGACCGTGCGGTCCGCGTCCTCAAAGTCGTAGCTTTTGCCAACCGGCGTGGGTCCGCGGATGAGGCCCGCGCCTTGCGTGAGATGCTCGAGTGACAAGTTGCCCATCCGATGGGCGCTGCGCACTAAGGACAAACGATAAGGGCGCTGGCACCCGATTGCTCGGCGAGAGTGCAGACCGCGCGTCTAAGGCCCCTCGTCACGGTGGCGCCGTCATCAAAGCGATGGCCAACTCTGAAGCCTACGGCGCGCTCGCAACTCTTGCTTGCCAATGGCCCATGCGCTAGTCAGCGCCGGCCTGGAGAGCTCGGAAAATGACCTATGTCGTCGTCGAAAGTTGTATCAAGTGCAAGTACATGGACTGCGTCGAGGTCTGTCCGGTCGATTGCTTCTACGAAGGCGAGAACATGCTCGTCATTCACCCCGACGAATGCATCGACTGCGGGGTCTGCGAGCCGGAGTGCCCGGTCGAGGCGATCAAGCCCGATACCGAGCCCGGGTTGGAGAAGCTGCTGAAGCTCAATGCCGATTTTGCGAAGGTCTGGCCAAACATCACCCAGAAGAAAGAGCCCCCTGCAGATGCCAAGACTTGGGAGGGGGTTTCGAACAAGCTGGAAACGCATTTCTCTCCCAATCCCGGAACCGGGGACTGATCGCCCCGTTAACCAGGCGTGACGAAAATGTAATGCTCAGAAGCCTGGAATTGGGCTTTTGCAGCGCCGCAAAGCTTTGATTTTTGCGGAAAATGTGCTATATAGTCAGAAAATGAGCAAAACACCGCACCCGAGCCGCTCCCCCGTGGGGAGCGTTATTTTTCGGGTCGTTTCCGAGGAACCTCAACCAGGGACG
>Ga0126378_10000145_pt1 | contig 52712 bp, 53 predicted proteins | sample PanSoiMetPlot_23_FD_92587 | JGI IMG/M metagenome (GOLD analysis project Ga0126378, IMG submission 92587) | Tropical forest soil microbial communities from Panama - MetaG Plot_23 | ecosystem: Environmental > Terrestrial > Soil > Tropical forest > Bulk soil | place: Panama | collected 2016-02-17 | reverse complement strand
CTCACGGGGGCGGCTGGGGTGGCGGATTATTCGTCCGTAAGGTGTCGAGCTTGTCGTCCTTTTGAGCGGAGCTAGCCGAAGAACCGACGAAATATCCCACGACAAGGGAGAATTGACCAACGATGGCGCCCACGATGAGCTGCTGGCTTGGTTGGTCTTTTGTAATGTAGGCTATAGCCATGGCCGCCACAAAAATGAAACACACCAGCATAGATACAGAAATTGTTCCCCACACACGTAACGTAGCTGCGTCCATATCTTATCTCCTGCCTACGGAAACTTGCCGATCGAATGAAGAACCATACCGACTAAGTTTGCAATCAAAGCGATGAAGAGAGCTATAATCCATGATGTTAGTTTTGCAATCTTTGCTTCATTAGATTGATGCATTTCGTCGACTCTACCTTCTAGCCGAACGTGATATCTCTCCCATTCCTCTCTGGTCACAAATTCCCTATCCATGTCTACATTATACCGAATGAGCGCGCCACCACGATATCGCATCGTTAAGGTTGTCGCTTCCGAGGAACTCACTCTGATCGACGAAGCCGACGCCAGGGATATCCACGGGGTGGGGGCCTGCGGTCCCATCGCTATACTGATGCCAAATTGGTGGGGGCCAACCCTTGGGTGGAACCGGATTGGTTCCATACTCCGCCAACATCAAGGGGCAGGCCGGCAGGTTATCTAGCGGGATCGGTGCGATATTCCACCGACCGGTGTAGAGCAGGGGCCACATCCCATACCGGGAGTGCAGGGCGTTAACGATGTCGCTGGCTAAACGTTCAGCTGCGGTGCTCGCGGGCACAGGCTCGAAATCAACCATGTTAACCAAGGGATGACCAACGAGCGTCCGTTGCCGCACGAAAGCGGCAACCTGTGTCGCCGCCGACTCGGTCATCGTTACGAACATATACCCGCCGATCCCGACAACATTTGAGCCCGGCATCATGGCAGCCGATAAACGTCCGACCCCCTTGGGATCATCGAACAGCCCTTGGTTTAGCTTGTGCAGGAAGAGAGGCCAGCCTGAAGAGGCCGCCTGGTTGAGCGATGGAACGATGCCGGCATAGGTCGCTCCCGGCAGAGGATCCAGGTGGTAGAGATCGTAAAGGCAGCGTACACTCATAGATTTACTGAGCCTCGATGATAAGCGGGGCATCATTCAGGCTGACGAGCACGGAGGTAACGCCGCTAAATGTTGAAATTGGGGTTGTTCCATTGTTGACCGGATCATAGACGCCACCGCTCATAACCGCCGGCGCCCAACTCACCGTAACCGAGATGCTGGTTATCGTGATATCGGCGCCGGTAGACATGTTGAAGATCGGCATTTCTCGCCACAGCAAGTAATCATATTTCCCACCGCTTTTTTCTAACTGGAAAACGTTGTCGGTACCGTCACCGATAAGACCGGAAACCGTGTATGGCAATCTGACCGGCAGAAAAGTGAGCGCATCTCCGGCCGGATCGTTAAGGACGGTCATCATATTCTTGACGGCATCCGAGCTGGCAGTTGCGGCGCCGATCGACGTTGTGATACCCCAATGATTGCCGTTTTCGTGCAGGTTGTAATAGTAATATCCCTTGCAATCTGACACCGCCGCGCAATCAAACCACGCATCGAGGACGAGCCGCGCCCGCGTCCGCTCGTCGGTGTTGCTGGAATAGAGAAAGCCATCTGTCCACGGCACCTGCCAGCCGCTTTCGGTGATCACAAACGGCGCATGGTTGCAATGGGCGAGTGCGTTATTCCGATACGAGAAATTAGACAGGTACATTGAGTTTTGGATCGTGAAGTTGCCCGGTGCGGGCGGCGCGCCCTGGCCGGTCGGCTGATTTGTCTGGTCGGTGCCAAAATAGGCGTGCAGATTGGTGCGGTCGCAGACCGCAGTTTGATTGCCCACCACAGTCTGATACCCGCACACATTGGCTGAGTATCCGCACGCCGCTGGCCACATGTCCACCGGGATGGAGCGCAGCGCCGGATCGGCCCTCATCGCCGCAAAGAGATCGGCCTGTGCGGTGTTGGCCGCGGTGATGCCGGCGGGTGCAGTGCCGCCGCTGCCGTCCGAATAGGTGAACCCCTGGTTGTCCGGCTCGTTTGGCCCGGCCACCCCGATTAGGCGGCCGGGAAATGGCGTCACGATGTTTGTTTTGAGATCGTTGATCCACGTCGCCATCGGCGTCGAGGGTATGCCGGTGGCGCCCTGGTATCCCAAGTGCAGGCGCACATTGCTCGCCGACAGCAGAGAATTGTAAGTGGCGCCCGTAGGGAAAGCCGAACCGCTCCACAGCGAATCGCGGATCACGTAAGGAAAGCCGCCGAGCGTCGTCAGAGCAGCCAATATGTCGGCTTGCGTCTCGCCCGCGTTGAAGTTCGTGTTGAAGCCGAGCTTCCCGGTAAAGTCAGCCGCGCGCATCGGCCCCGCCACACCGCCGCCAGGGCCAGTGCTATGTACAAGCAATCGCGCTAAAACTGGATAGCTGCAAACCATACAGAGAATGCCAATCGCTATACTTCTCATACTGCCATCTATTACTCAAGCCCTATCAAACGGACTGTGGTGAAACCGCCGGAGCTGTTGCTCAGCGCATACCCAATTACCACGCTCGTCGTATCTGTCTTCCCTGTTGCAGCTGTCACGACGCCACTGGCAGCGGTTCGCACCCATTGGCCTGCGGTTATCGAGTTTGCGCCAGACGCAACATTCACGATGCCTGATTTTGCGACGATGCCCCATTGACCTTGGAACACCAGGATGCCCTGCACATTGTCTTGCGGATTGCCTGCGGATAGGGCTGGAGATGCTGGCGAGATCGAACTGTTGATCACCGAGCCCAAAGGAACCGATTGGAAACCAAACGTGTATGTCGCCTCCCCTTTCCATGCTCCATAATTTTCGATCTGCACATAGCCTGGGCTGATAAACGTGGCATTCGAGAAGAAGCCATGCCCGCCGAGAGAGCCGGTGATACAGTTGGTTATCAACGTCGAAACGTCACCTCGGATGTTGATCCCGATTGGGCTGTTATAACCGCCCGCACCACTAGCCATACTGGCTATGTCGAAGATTGAATCGGCCCCCGGAGCCCACATGAAACTAATCGAAGGCTCGTCGATCGAAAGACCCGTTGCGTTTGCGATTTGGAAAAGCCCCGTAGCTGGAGCCCCGGCCAGTACTACACCAGATCCGGCCCCGCCCGAGATCCACCAACCAAGCTGGGTCATCGAGAGCGTCGACTCGTAGATGAACGAGGAGCGCACCGGCTGCATCGACGTACTTGCCACTGTCTGCGAAACCGACACGGTGAAAGAGTTGGCCCCGAGTATAGCAGTGACAAATGTATTACTAGCGATAGCACCGCCGCCCGGAGCCTGAATGATTTGGTGTCCAACCTGTAAAGCCGGGCTCCCCGTAGTCGTCAGCGTAGTTCCTGAAATCGAGCCCGTAAATACACCCACTGTAAAGAGGCTTTCGCCAAATGCTGCATTCCCTATGTTCTCAAACTGGCACTCTATCAGTTTGCAGTTGTATAGTAACATTCCGGCATTGTTTGATGTAGTCGGAGCCCCAAGCGCCGCAATAGCAGCTGGTGTCCAGGGTTCCTTATAGAATCCGTATGGCTGGGCGTCGAAGATGCACTTTATTAATGCTGTACTAGGGAGTCCATAAATAGGAGAACAGCCGACACCGGCCATATTGTTAAGTGAAAACGAACACCGTTCCCACACCATATCGCCAAACTGAGCGGTCTGATTTTGGATATAACACCCATAAAAATTACGCTCGAACCAACACTCGGTCCACGAGGTTTGCCCGCCAGTTAGATTTACCCCAGCGAAGAAGCGCTGCGCTCCAAATCTAAGGAGGGCCACCCTGTCGCAGGTTTGAAGGCCGAGCATGCTTGAATCAGAAACCCCGATGGTGTTGCCTACTCCAGGCCCGTTAAGGAAAAAATCCTGTAAATACGTATACTTCTGAGTGAAAATATTGTCTGTCTGGCCGATCATAATCGCTGCCCGGCGCCCAAACAGATTCCCGGCAACCGCAAAAGACCCAGTCATCGCTTCGCCGGCAAACGTCTGCGACAAACTGACCGTGTAAGTTCCCGTCCCGTTTGCCGTGCCAGTCAGCTGATTGAGGATTCGAGTATGAGCGGTGACCGACGTGCTCGCGAGATACATTCCGGGGATTATTGGATGAGAGACAGTCCCCGAGACGGTGAGCGTAGTGCCTGAGATCGCACCGGTAAAGGTGGCATCCGGCGGTTGCCCCAGATCGTTAGGCCACGATAGCGTCGTCGCGGGACCGTTGCGGCCTCCACAGCCTAACATGTTTACCGCGTTACCAAATCCGGGCAGAAGAGATTCTCCAATCCGCAGCGAACCCGACCCGTCCAACGCGCTATTTGCATTGACCATAACAAAGGTGCCATAGGGCACAAATACCGTTCCGCCCCCAGCTTTATCCGCAGCATTGATCGCCGCCTGAAAGGCCAGCCAATTAATTTCGTTTGTCAGCGCGGTCGCCTGCGGATACGCTACTTGAAGCGCAGCAAGGCTGCCGTAGGTATCGGAAGCCAGATGCGAAGCACCGTCCCCGATCGCGCCGAAACTGACAACGTTAAACCACTCGGTATTCACGTTGAGGTCGGAATTAAATGCTCCCCCTGGATGGTAAGGCCAGGTAGCGTGGGCCGCTCGCGCAACGGCAGCTGAGATAGTTGTCGCCGCTATTCCTTTGAGGATTTCTCGCCGTTTCATTATTATTGCCTACCCGAAAGCGTACAGGTTCCAGTAATAGTATTTGTACCGTTAGCGTTTCTCAGGCGAAATCCGACTATAGCACCGTTACCGCCAGTATAGGATGATGCACCATTTGCATTGTATAGAGTGCCAACTGTGCCGTCAGTCGTGACTGCCTTCCAGCGTATTAGTTTGTGTCTAGTGGTGTCGGAGGCCTTATCTATATCAATTGTAAAGCTAGATGGCACAACCGTATCGGAAACGTTCCACCCATGGAACGCATCTCCCGCTGCCGCGCTTGTCCATATTTGCGTAGATGTAGACACATCGTCTACGTACATTCCCGCCACTCTATAATTTGCCGATTCCCATGTAGCGCCAATTTCGATCTCTCCGACGACGATATCGTTGGCCGCTTGCACCAAGACATTCGTGCAGTTGATGTGGTAGGTATTGTACGTAGAGGTTAGCCCAGTCAGAGTTATCGTCTGCCCAGACGCCGAAACAGTCGAAAGAAAGGTTTCGGCCGTGGTCCCCGCATTTACCGCGTTGCATACCCCAGCTGCGCAATTTATAGTGGTCCCATCGCCTTTCATAACTCCCTGTACAGAGTTAGTTGCCAGGGCAGATGACACGCCCTGAATCATACAGGCATACGAGACTGGCGCTGTGCTGTTATCAACATCGATCACCGCCGAAGCGGTTGCTGCCATGGCGAGACTGGTGCCGCCACCCCCAGGACAACCCAGAAACAAGGCTGTGCCACCAGCTGTCGTTATAGTGTAGGAGTTTGTGCCATCGCCGATGAATTGATATGTGACTCCCTGAGTGGCGGCCAGCGGATTCGGGGCCACGGCAGAACATCCAGCGCCGGTGCATTTGACGAGTCTACCGGAATCGGCCGCGACTAGGTTGTAAGTGCCGGATACGGAGTTGACGCAGAGTTGCCCATTAATCGTGCCAGTGACCGAGATCGTGTTCGAGGTAGCATTGCACGACCCAATTGTGGTCGTTGCACCCGGCGGCAAGTTGATCGCGATGTTGCTGCTAATGACACCGCTGGTCGTCGAGAGTGCCGTCCCATCGCCTTTAGCAATACCTGGGGCGCTCGATGTCGCCAGCGGCAGGCGCGCGACCGCAACCGTTCCCGAGGTGATATTATTCGCGTTAGTAGTGTCGATCACTGCCGATGGCGCAATCCCCGTGAGTTTCTTTGTCACGCCGCTCTGTATGATCGGCACCTGATCCCCAGATGCTGGTGGCGAAGTCGCCGCGGGCGTGCTCCCGACAAAAGCCGGGAATGTCTCGTCGGCGTATGCCGCGGGGGCGGCCAGCAAAAACAAGGTCACGAGAGAAATGAATCTCATGGCGCCAACAATCTGTTAGTACCTGCGTCATCAGTTAGGATTTGTGTCCCTGCATCGTTTGTCAGATATGAGATAACTATTCCCCCGCCGTGGCGAAGAAAGGGCCACCCGGCTAACGCTGCTGACGCCCCAGCAACGCAGAATATGAGAACAATAATCAGCAGACGAGAGATCATATCTACACAATGGTCTGATCTACGATGTAGGAAAAGCCGCTGAGACACACCGTGCGGCGATTCAGCGGGCCGAGATCGCCGACGGTTCCGATCACTCCTGGCCCTGCCGGCATATTGACCACCCACGTAAAGCCGCCACCCCCAACACTGTATATAGTAAACGTTCCGTTAACAGCTTGATCCCCGCCCGAGCCTGTGTTTGTGCAATTAATCAGTTGCACAGGGGTTCCGACCGATGGCGAGGGGGGCGCTTCAAACAAATCCAGAACTACCGTAAGTTGACCGCCAGCTGTATTCGTCCATACTGCCGAGCTTAACAGGATCGGATACCACCCGCCTGCCGCGCTCTTACAGATGATGTTGAAGTGCGTCGGCGAGCGACCGGCGAGCGTGACGTCCGGCAGATTGGTAATAACGGCGCTGTGCAGCGTTGTATAAACACCAGCGATTTGCATGGTGCGTCCGCTCTGTGCCGACATCGGGCCAGCATCAATCCCGCTGCCCGATGCGATTCCGGTCCCAGGCATCGCTACTTGAAAATGTCGATTGTCTGTGAATGATGTGATCGTGAAGTTTCCATTCACTGCAGCATTTCCCGCGCTGCTGCTATTCGCTACCCCTGCGATATTAACGATATCACCATTGGCTGTCGGAGGTGTTGCTGTCCCGTCGCTTGCCCACGCTGCAGTCACGATTGTTGCTGTACCTGTTGCCCAGGTGATTGAAGTGATTGCCGCCGGATTCCCCCCCATCGGCGAGGCGCACGGGTAGCGGTTACTAAGCCCATAGAAATCAGTCGCGGGCGCTTGTGAATTAGGACTACCCCCTACAGCGATGCCAAAGCTGATCTTGTCAGTTTGCCACGCAACTTGTATCGAGGTGTTGCTTAGACGTGTAGCAGAGACAGCACTCACGACTGGTGGAGTATAATCAGTATTCCACGGCCCTGGCTCGATTGGCGCCGCAAAGCTTGGCGGATAACCGCCCGAACCCGCAAGGGTTTGTCGCCTCAACCAGTAAATTATGTCCCGCAAATCGTTGCCGTTGAACTCGCCTCGCGGCGTTCTGCCCCCCATACCGGCTTGAATATAGCGACCGAGGGCAACGTCTCCGGCATCGCCTGGTGTGGTGCTCGGGAACATATCCATCAGATCTTCGGCGTTGGGGACACCAACGAGTGAAATAGCCTGCGGGCCGTGCACCGATTGTAGCCCAGGACGCACTCCATTTGGAAAACCAAGAGGCGTCCCCTGCTGATAGTGAGGCAATCCGCAAAGTTCAAAGATCACGTTGTCGAGACGGCCTGGTTCGAGCACCTGAACATTCGGATCAGTCGGCAATACCGGGCGCTGTGAGTAAACACCGTTATCAGCCATGCCGCCCGTGGTAAAGCGCGCCTGCGTGATCGACGGCCCGCCCTGTATCCACGGGTAATGACCGCCCTTACCGGGGCGGCTATCCCAAACAGACGTGTCATAATCAACCGGAGCGGGGCCGACATAGACCCCATCGCGCGAGCACATCCACGCAGCCTCGGCACTACCCGGCCCATTCTGCGAAAGAAACCGGATATCGTCTAAGACGCCACAGGCGCCAATCGTGCGCCCTAACACTCCACCAGCGTCATCAACTAGCATCCACGCCCAGACATCGCCAACATAGACCGGACCATTTCCTCCGTTCGCATAATAAGGATCGGCGGGGATGTTGCCGCCAGTAGTGTTTGCACTATCACGAAAGGCCCTAATCGTACGGATAGTGCTTGGGGTTTCGCCGAGTGCCGTCGCTGCCGTGGTCGTGCCTAAGCAAATCTCCCGAACCCGCGGCCCGGTATGATCTTCAAGCAGGATGAGCTGTCTGTCGGAGGTAAACCTGATTGCTTGCGGAAAGACCGTGGCGGCAGTTGCAAATCCAACCGCGCTCTGCTGTGCTGGTAGAGACCATCGCTCAAACTTGTTAGATGTAATTGTAATTGGCGAACCAGAAATCGTACCGACACCACCGTTGGTAGACGGGACATTAATCGTAAATGATGTCGTGCTCGACCATGTGCGGACAAAAAAGCTCCCGTTCAGCACACCGGGACCATCAGCGCCGGTGTTGCCGGTGACACCCGCGATCGTGACCGAAAACCCGACACCCGTGGTTGCCGGCGCGGCGCCAACGTCGGTCGCGGAGCTTGCTGCTACAGTGACGACCGACGCGCCTATTCCGCTGTCATAAGAAGAAAACGTGAGTGTGCAATTAACTGTGGTCGTAGCCCCCATCGTAGTTTCGCCAGAGTTCGTGTCGCTCGGCGGATTTGCCGGGCCAGCCGTGCCTCCGCACAAGGTGTCTACAGTCGTTCCGGCAGGATTGATCCTCCGGATCGCCGAGTTGCCCTTGTCGGCCACATACATCGTGCCGGTCAGATCCCCATTGGGCATCGTGCGATCGGCCATGACGATCGAATAGGGCCGCCGGAAGGTTGCTACTGATGTCGCCGCCCCTTCATTATATCCCGCCGTTCCATCCTGCCCCGCATAACGCGAGCACGTCGGCGGGCTTGTTGAGAGATCGATCTTGATGATGAAATGATCGAGAGCTTTGACGACGTAGATGATATTGCGATTACGCGGATCGTAGCAGAGATCATTCAGCCCGTTGAAGTCGCCAAAGGTCGGAGAAACGATATTCCCGATGATATTTTTTTGTTGCGTATTGTACTGGTTCTCTGTGATCGCAGAATCCCACTGGTTGAAAAACAGCCGATCAGAGCGCGGCTGATTTCCGGCAATTGTCGTCACCGTGCCATCGAGCGCTTGCTTGAAGATGCGGCCGGCGAGATCTATCCCTGTCCAATACGGACCGCCTGCCTCCCAGGCGTGCATGAGCGTCCCGCTCGGCACCGTTTGCGACGGCCCGCTAGTTGTCCAGGTGGTCGGGCCGCCGCTTGCAATCGGCGTATTATTGATGACTCCTAAGCCGACGAGCACCTGCCCGCTCGCAAGCGCACCCGATGTCGTTGACTCCACGGTGAACGTGTTGCCAGTGATGTGCCCGACCCCGGACCACAGAGTCGGTGCCTCCATCAACGTCGAGATGGCATCGACAAAGGCGGCGAGGCGACCGCCATCGGACTGCCATCGGCTCAGCACTTCAGGATATTGCTGTTCAACTGAGGTTCCGGGCTCCTGATTAGCAGAGCCTTGCATCATGACACCACCAGAGGGTGTCGTGCCCAACCGCGCCAACTGTGTATATTCAATCCAATGTGGAAATACGCTGCTGGCCTCGGGATACCAGTTTGATTGAATACGCAAGTTGGCGGGCGTCGCATGCCACGGGCTTGCCGTATCATAGGCGGGCGGGATGAACTGCCACTTGTATGGCCGCGCCGTATTTGATGGCGGCGTTCCCGAATAGGAGACGAAATCGACGAGCGTACCTGGGCTATCCTCCGGTGGATAGGGTCGATAATTACCGCCCAAGCTGCATACAGGGACCAACTGCGCGCCATTGTTGAAACCACTATTCGCCAGAATGAACCGCAGTGGTACGCACGTCAATTGGGCAGCGAGCCAGCCGTTCGTATCAGCCGAATCGATGGCCTTAAACGTAGCGACATGCGGCCCGTCCGGAATGCCAGTGCCACCATTCCAGCTAACCGTCTGCGAGTTAAACGTCAGATGAATGTCCGAGCCAGACCCGGTATTGATCACTGCGCCTATCTGGATGCCGTCGATCATCCAATAGCCGAGCAGATGATTAGGCGCGATCCCATCTGTGACGTTCGATTGCCAATTTGCATCTAGGGTGATCGTGGCACTCGGCGAGGTCGGAGCGAGCAAACCAAAAATTGGAGTTTGATTTAACTGCCCGCCGACAACTGCTGAGGTTGTACCGTTTTGAAACGGAATCAGCACCTGGTTGCCGGTAAAATTCTGCACACCAGGCGAACCAGTTAAAGTCTCAGGCGCAGTGAACGGCGATCCGCCCGCGCCGCCTTGCGTCGCGATGATATTGATGTGGTAGGTGCCCGCAGATAGACTGCCGACCGTCTCCAGTACTGATCCGACTATTTGAAAGCTCGCGGCATCGGTTCCCGACAGCGACAGTGATCCCGTAAAACTCCCGGATGACATCGTGACCGAGATTGTGCCGACCGTCGCATTTACGACACCGGACGAGAAAGATGTGCTCGACAGATTAACGGCAATGATTGATGTGCCCCCAGGAACACCGCCTCCACCTCTGCGCAATAGTGCGTCCGCGTGTCGTACAGATACTGCCGTAGCAACGGCACTCAAAATCAGAGTGCGCCGTTTCATGTGCTGGTGTTTCCGGTGAACACGTTGCCGCCAGAGCCCCAATTAGCTATCGCTTGTGTATCGTTGTCGGCAAAACTCGTGCCACCGGTAAACCGATACATGTGGTTTGTGACGCCATGCAGAGCATTGTTTGTCCACGTGCAGTTTATCGGCGGCTGCGGATCTTGTGTTAAGCCGGCTGGATATACCGAGTATTGGCTATAAAACCCCTCCGAATTGCCGCCGGTAATGTTGTTGATGGTGTTACTTAAAAAGGAGCAGCTATGCAGATGCTGCGCCAGCCATTCCATTCCGCTGTCCCATCCATTCGATGCGGTCGTGTTTTGGATAGTAACCCAATATAAATCGGCATTTGTGCTACTGCCGTAAATGCCTCCCGCACCCGGCGGCAGCCCTGGATACGTTGACATCGTAATCGGATCGTCGGTGCCATTTGGGCCGCCAAATATCTGCCCGGTGATCGTACAGTGATCTATGAGTATATTGTTACCGATCATGCTTAGGCAGCTCGTATCAAACCCGGTTACCGAGACCGGCTGCACTGTGACATTCTGCAAGATGAACGAGGGGCCATTTGCATTCGACGAGCTGTTATCGCCCGCTATACAGACGCACGACGCGTAGCCGGTCGGATCGATTGTGACCGAGCCGGCAAACGTCATATTTTTTAGCACCGTCTGACTTGGCAGCGTTGTCTGATTAAAGTTAATCAGGCTAAATCCGGTAACCGTATGCCCTTGTCCATCGATCGTGACGTTGGGCACGTTCATGGTCAGGTTTGGCACATCAGCGGCTAGACAATAATTGCCGGGGCCGGTTATTTGACTGACATCAGTGATAGGGGTGCACGCGGGAGGTATTGGAACGCCGCCACTACCCCAACCTCGTATACGCGCGGAGATAGGGCGCGGGAGAATTAGGCCAGCCGTACCGGCAAGGATAAGACTGCGGCGGGTTATCAATGGAATGCCAGTGCCGATGTATACCAGTGTTGCGAACTGCTCGCTGGGGTAGTAAACGTTGCGGCCACCGAGCCGGAACCGGAGACTTTCCCTTCTAAGGTAAAGCCCCAATTAGCTGTATTGGAATCCTGCGCCAACTGCGTGAAGCCGGTACCGGCGCCAGTTAACGCGGCCGGTGAATTCGTATTCGTGGAGAAGCCCCACAAATAATCACTGCCGGTCGCCGCGGTGAACGTTCCCGAGGTTACTGCATCCGTCGACGTGCCGGGATTAACTTGGATCTGCGCAGCGCCCGTGCCATCTAGGGCTGTTACTGTGGCGATTTCAGTACACCCAATTTGGGAATCGGAAACGGCGCTGCCCCAATTCGCCGTTATAACGGTTGGTGAACCAGAAACGCTGACGCTATAGGCTACCGTAGTGCGAGCGAAACCCGAGCCTGAGCCTTGATCCAAAACACGGGTGTACGTATTCGTGCCATCAGTCACCGATGAAAGAGCCGTAGCGTCGGTGAGCCAGATGATGCCACAGACGATAGTGTGTCCTGCACCCACAGCCGAGAGGGTTACCGTGACGGAAGTATTAGGTGACGCCTGTAACGCAGAAATGACAGTTTGTATAGCAGTCGGCCCACCACCACCCCCACCGCTGCTTGTAGGAAGCATTATGAAGCCGGCGTTCGCAGCGGAAGACATCCACAGCAGCGCGCATATGCGCGCCACCCATAGAAGACGAAACATTATCGGGTCACCGTAAGTTGTACCATCCCCGAGCCGAGTGGAGTGCTGCCCCACGATTGGTTGACTCGCAACCCAACGATCGAATTTGCCGGGATGCTGGTCACCGCGGCCCCGCCCATATTCTGGGTATTGGGCGCGGCTTGGTTCGCATTGCATGCCGTCGTATTAATTACAGTTGGTGAAGAGACCAAGGATGTGCCCTGTGCCACAAAGACAAGATCGATCGTCGCCGTGGCTCCTACCGCGAGCTGTATCTCACAGCGCAGCCCTGACACCGTGCGAGGATTCGAGAAATGCACCAACACGATGCCGCACGGCGGGCTAGCGCAGCTTCCGAGATTTTGTCCGGCCGCCCATGATATTACATGTCGTTCATCGGGCCCAAGCGGAACGTCCCAGGCTCCAGTTCCAGATGAGGCACTTCGAGTAACAGTCGTGAGCGTGCCACCGGGAATTGTCACCGATGTATTAATAGCATATTGATTGATACCATCTAGCGGATTCGGCGCCAGCGTGATAGGTACAGCCGCCCGCGTAACAATCAGAATCCCTGCATTAGGTGAGATAGTGCTTGCTGCCGGAAGCGTTAGCGTCGGCGTTCCTGTATTAAACGTGAACAATCTTCCCGAAGATAAATCCGCCGCGGTGACTGTATAGGCACTGGGGTTGAGTGAGACATCGCCAAAATTTGGCGTAGTCTTAACAAAGTGCGTAGCGCTGCTATCTAATTGAAAACAATTATTCCCGATAGGAATATCGCCATTGCCAGCATTCAGGAGCGTGCCGTTGGCTTGCACTTGTATTGGGAGCGCTCCGGCTCCATCAAGATTAAGAGTCGATGCGCCTGTGCTAGCATTGGCAAATGCGCCGCAGAATGTATAATACTTCGCTGCAGTGTTTGCAAAACTACCCTGCGCCGTCGTCGATGTATAAGTATTCGTTCCGGCTACTGTACCGGTCCACTGTGAGACGGTCCCTGCACTAGTTGCAACAGCCACGCCGCCGACATACAAGCCCGTAGCGTTGATTGTTCCCGCCCCTTTATCACCGCCAGTGACTGTGTTCGGTACCGTTATACCACCGTCATTTTCAAATCTAATTCTGGCGGCCGGCGTAGTTGATCCTGTTGGGGTGGTGTTTATCTGAGCATAAGTCCCCGCATGCCCAACAGACTGATTTTCGGATGCGAACACCCCAAACGCCCCACCTCCATTTACGTAGGATGTGCCGTTATACATGCTCGATACAAAGTTTGAGCATAGATCGTTCACCTGTATAGCGGTAGGGGCGGCACCAGTGCCGCGGGCACACTCACCAGTGAAGTGCGACGAGTTTGTTCCGAAGGAGTCGATGGTTATGCGCGCCGCCGTGGCGTCCACCCCCCCAACACGGAGTACCGTACCCCCGGGGGCTGCGGGGAAAGAGGTGATCGCCGTTGTGTTGTAATCGAGTCCTACATACCCAGTTTGATCGCTCAACGCTGATGAGACGGCGACATTAGTAGTCCCAGCTCCTTTAACGAACTGATTGTTCGTCAAGGTTCCGCCCGCTGTGACATTCCCTCCGCCACCGGCTCCTACCGCAACGCCATTGACGTAGAGCCCAACTGCGTTGATTGTGCCCGCGCCCTTGTCGCCTCCGGTAACGGTCGACGGCACGGTGACACCACCGTCATTCTCAAACCTAATGACAGCGGCCGGAGTAGCCGAGCCGGTCGGCGTGGTGTTTATCTGAGCATAAGTACCGGCATGTCCCGAAGATTGATTTTCCGATGCAAAGACGCCAAATGCGCCGCCACCATTGATATACGCAGCACCGTTATACATGCTCGATACGAAGTTCGAGCAAAGGTCGTTCGCTTGGATAGCGGTGGGCGCAGCGGCTGTCCCTCGGGCACATTCTCCGGTGAAATGAGATGAATTCGTGCCGAATGAGTCGACAACTATACGTGCCGCAGTGGCATCAACTCCGCCGACGCGCAGCACCGTACCCCCTGGGGCGGCGGGGAAGGACGTGATCGCCGTCGTGTTATAGTCAAGACCCACATATCCGGTTTGGTTTGTAAGCGCCGTTGAACCGCCAAAAGCCCCGCTGTTGTTGAACTGAAATTGCGTATTCGAACCACCCGGCGTGCCACCACCCCCCCCTGTCGCGGAGAGTGTACCCGCAGAGAGCGATAGCCCCGTTCCGACCGCAACAGAGGTAAAAGCCGATCCGTTGCTACCGAGCAAATTCGCCGCTCCGGGGAATGATAGCGTCGCGAACGGCCCTAATCCTAAGTTGGTCCGGGCCGATGCGGCGTTCAAAAGATCAGATAGGTTGTTCGAAACTTGTAGCCACGAATTTGCCGGTGCATATTGCAGAGACGAAGCGCTTCCGCTCGGAGCTACAGGAATGCGCAAGCCGCTTCCGTAAGGCCCTCCCGCAGCGCCGGCCCCATATATATAAGACTCCAGCGCATTACAGGTACTTCCGGTAGGGCAAGTTTGTGCATATGCTAAGCTAGAAACCAGCAACAGCGGAAGAGCAAAGAGAAAGCGTCTCACTTGATGGCACTCCTGGTTTTGATGAACCCGCGCACACAGATCACGCCAGGAACAGCATTCTGATCTAGATTCCCTGCGGTACTAAAACTAACGATGCGATTTGTTGTTGCTTCCGTAATGCATGACTGAAGGCTGTCAAAACTCTTACGCATGACTATAGCCGAAGACCATGGATCTGTTTGTCCCGGGAGCGCCGTAGATAGAAACATGACAAGAAACCATTTCGGGATCATGGTTATTGAGTAAGAAGGTTGCTGCTTCCCGTGAGGATATTTCCTCCGCCGGTAAGGAGCATCCCGCCGCCGCCGCCGCCACAGGTTCCCGTCTGAATGATTTGAAGATATCCGGCAGAATTCACCGTCACGGTGGCACATGGGAAAACGCCCGGTGTCAATCCACCGTAAGCTCCCTGAAAGAGACGGTTAAGCGTCGATGCCGGCACCGGGCAGTTATCGACGAAGGGCGGCGCGTTCAAGTTTGGGTTGGGCGAACAGGATTGCTTAGGAGCGGCATAAGCCCCGGAGGAGCCCAGCACGACAGGGAACAGAACCACCAACCACAGAACAATCCCAAGCCGACGATGCATCAGCGCATCCCCCAACCGTTGAGGCTGAGGATGGTTTTACACTACGGATAGTGTGAAATTCAAGCCCGCTTAGGACCGTTTAGATTTTAAGCCGATTAGGGCTAAGGCCCAGCTTGAGAGTTTGCGATAGCCTGCCCGGCCAAACGTCCGATGAATCGATTCATGACAATCGGAGGCTTCCCCTTGATTAGGGCATCGTATGCCTGGAGACCATCCTTCATCGCTTGAGGATCCAGCAACATTTGATCAAAAATTTGATCAGCTCGAACCGCGATCTTTTCACGCCCCGCCTGAATTGCTTTAGTCCCGGCATATCCGGCAACGCCAGCGATGAATTCCATTCCTGGAAGAGGAATGTGTCCCAAAAGATGCGGCGCGTATTCAGCGGCGCGCTCACTTAGGAATGCAACCAGCCATGGCGACAACCTCGAAGACGAAGCTCTATCTCCAAGAGATTTGGCATGCTGTAGCAAATTTCCTTGTTCCGCATCATTAGCAATGGCGTCAAACAGTTGATTTCTATTTGGAAACAATATATTCAATACATCTTTGTTGTCCCGCACAAAATTTCCAAATTTCATTCCTGCATTTGCGCCCGTAAAGTTACGTCTTATATAGTCGATGGCAGCACGCTGAACTCCTTCTTGGGCTGGCTGATAAGCGTCAGTTAATTTCATAAGTATAGTTGCGTTCTGAGTACGAGTTGGACCAGTAAACACACGGCTTATGGCTTTCTGTGGATCATCACCTAAAAATGCACCGGCCACACTTTTGGTAAAAATATCTCGCTGATCCTGATGTTGGCTAATTACGTCCTCGAATGTTTGCTTGGCAGAAGCCGCATCAGCAAATCGATCTTTTAGACCAGGAATAGTAGATAACGCTTGATCATGCTGCGTAAGCCATGCTTGAGCAGCAGACGGGGAAATCTCTCCATTTTTTATAACTCGATTAGCAAAGTCGTAGGCAGCATAATCCGTCGCCGCCTGTAGCGCTTCCGGACGCCCGCCTGTAATGTCAAGGTATTTCTGCATAGATACTCTGCCTTGAGGGCCGGCTTTCCAAAATTGTCGTAATATACCAGCGTTTCCCCAACCAGGATTTAGAGGATATGCTGCCTGATGTGCAGCTAATGCGTCATTGATAGAATTAAGTCGTTCCTGAGCGGCGGCAGCCGTGTTGAAACGATTAAGGAGGTCTGGTCTGCGAATTAATTTATCTTGATTATCATTAAGCCATTTCTGATACGCCTTGATATTAAGCGTGCCATCGGGATTTTGAGCGGCGCGCCGAAGTGAGAAAGCGAAAGCATCGTCAAGCGACGCATGCGCCTCAGGAGGTGCCGCAGCAAGAAAGCGATCGACGGCTTCAGGCGGGGCTGTCTTGCCGGCGATGACCCAAGGTACCTCATCATCCCGAAGCTTATAGCTATCATAAGCGCCGCCTTTTTGAAGGATCTTACCAACCGCATGGAGTTGTCCGGGCGTTTCGCCACGAAATGTTCTCCCCATTTCGGCATATTGTTGATTCCAGTCTCGAAATTGTTGTCGCGCTTCCGGGGTAAGCGGGGCTAACTCTTGCGAGCCAATTTCACCGCCTGGAGTATCTGTAGATCCCCCTGGCGGCGCCCCACTTGCTCCACGTGCATCAGATATCGTTGCTTCTCGTAAGCCGACATTCCCTGCATCCGTCGTTTCAAGTATGCCACGCCCGAGAGGATCTCGTTTTGCGGCGGCAAACGCCGCGGGACTATCTGTATATGCTCTTGCGACATCGGCGGCAAAGCTTGGCCCGAGTTCAGGAATTCCTATCGCAGCGAGCCTCTGAGCCAGCGAAACGCCTCCCGCAGGTAGGGGCGCAGTGGCCTGTTGCTCACTTGAGGCTACACCATTAATTGCATCATCAATAGATTTGTCTATGCCGGTTTTCAGCGTCAAGAGACGCCGCGTTTCCTGTGGTGCCTGATCCGATACGTTACGTAGCCTGCTGTTGATGTCGGCGCGAAGCCGGAAGGCGTCCTCGATCGGGATCAGATCGCCCCATCCATCCACACGATTGTAAAATTTATTCTCCATACCACCGAAGGTATCAGGAGAAAAGTCTTTGCGAATCGCGGACACAGCATCAGAAATTGCCGCAGGGTTAATCCCCATTGTTCCTTCGGGATCTATGGCATTTCGAAGTTGCGTGAGCCGCTTTCTTTCAGAATCATAGATCGCCTGTAAAGGCTCTCGCATTTGGGCACCATAAGAACCAAGTGCTCCTGCTTTCTCTTCAGGAGAACCAAGAGCTTCTTCACCTCCAAAATCTTGCATCGCATCTTGGAGTTCCTGTGATGCCTGTTGATGATCCTGCATCATCTGACGAAGCGCTGGAAGCCGCGTTTCTTCAACTGCCTGCTGGGCAAGCGTTCCTTGAGTTTCAGGCGTCATGGCTGGCATGGCGCCAGCTTGAGCCCTGACGAGTTGATCCCGTGCGTTTTTCGTATCAAGATCAGCGAGATGATCACTGCGGTCAAGAAGATGTCGGAAATACGCCTGCGTGTCCGCTGGGCCAGCGTCACTAACCAGCTGTTGTCGTAATTGTGCAGCCACCACGTCTGGGTCACTTTGCGATTCGCCTAGCCGCCTAATAGCAGCCTCTTGAGCCGTAGCCTCTCGCCGCGCAGCCGTTGGAAGTGTCCGCAATCCGCTCTCAAGAAGGCCGGCTGTCCCCGCCCCTGCTGCCCCAGTCAGCGTTTCGGCAAGCGGCCGATATCGCTCTCCAATCGTCTCGCCAGCAATTTCTCCGGCGGCTCCGACCCCCGCTCCGATCGCCAAATTTGCGGGCACACTACCCGGCATGAGCGCTTGAGCAGCCTCTAATCGTGGAATTTTCGAAATGGCACCAGGACCAGCAAAAGCTAAACCTGTCTCTAGCGCCCGCTGCCCAATCCTGCCAAGAGTTGTTTGCGGATGAACCGTGGATACCGTCGGCAGTCCCGCCTCAGCCGCTTTATGTTCAAGCCATGCGCTTCCACCGGGGACATTAGCTGGATTGATAGCTGGATGTTCCAATATCTCTCTTTGCGCTTTAAGATATTCTTCTGGCGTTTTTGCTCCAACGAGAGAGCCGACTAAATCAGGCAGCCCGCGAACTTGATCAGCAACGGCGTTTGCAAAGCCGACACCCAGATCTACAGGTGATCCTAAGATTCTGGCCCCTGCTGTTACCGCCGCGGATCCGGCAATCTCTCCCGCAGATGGCCCTGTTGATTCGGGAGATGGGGCTGGTGAAGGTGCGGGTGAGGGAGTAGCAGAAGGTGTCCCTTTCGAGAAACCGCCTAAATCGGACAATGCATCGTCAAAGCGAGTTGGGCCGGGAGCGACATCCGGCCCCGTTTTCGATCCAACCCCAAGATCTGATAGTGCCTCCTCGAATCGAGTAGGGGGTGGAGACATGGCCTCCCCTCCCGACTGTAATTGTATAGCTCCGCCATCCGCCTTGTGCTCTATAAGCGGCGGCTTCATCGCATTACAGCATCCGTAAAAATTGATATTTGGATCGCAATCAAAGACCTGAGGGGCCTCTTTATTGCGATCATCAAAAAAACTGCACCAATCCCGCCCAGATCGAAAGCGGCAGTTCTGGCAACGAACATGATATTTGACGAGGCCGGCTTCCTCTGCTGTCCATGACTTAGTGATCGACTGACTATCGGTTGGTGTGCCATATCCATAATTACCGCATGACCATCCGGCTAGCACATGCTGTCCATTCATCGGGGCGCATTTCTCCGCGCCAGGCATAAAAAACCGACACGATTCGCATTGCGCAAATTTCTCTGGATCCCCTTGCGGATCCATATAGAGAAAGGCATCACGAGTAACGCGTGATTTGCTTTTGTCGTTAGTCATATATCATCCGTCTTGCTCATTATTGTATCGCTTGGTCAAGGCCGTTCTCTTTTATGTAGTGCATTTGCTGTTGCAAATGATTTAACATATTTTGACCTGCGTTCGTTTTTTGCAATCCGGCGACCATTTGTTGGCGCACATCTGGTGTCATGCGCGCGACAATAAAGGCCGTGGGGGTGACTTTGGCTTGCCAATCAGTTTCAAATCCTGATACGGCACCATTATGCTCGTCTTCCCATTGCTTTTGCGCTTGCGCTTTTACTATTCTATAGTCATTTATCCCCATCAATTCATTCATTACACGACTAAGGCCCAGAGGCGACATGGTTGGATTAGGCAATGTGCTATTGATCATATTGTATTCTTGTACAGCGGCCCGGCTAGATACCTCGCGAACTGTTTGACGCGTGACGGCACCTGAGTTTTTGATAAAGTCTTCATAAGAGGCAACAGATTCAGAATACTCCGGATTTATAAGACGAAGATAACTTTTTACCTGCTGTGCCATCTGCGCTCCTGGACCTGTATAAAAATGCCCCGCATCACGCGACATATTCTCAAATGTAGACTGCATTATTTCAGAGTTAGAGGCATCAGTAATTACTTTTTGTCTCTGCGTTTCTTCTTCTTCAGTCCGTTTCCGCGCGCGCTCTTCAGCCTGAGGACCAAGCTTTGTAGGATATATTTGGCCTGGCGCAGCTGGGCCGACACTCGGGCCGGACTGCCCCGGCGGCCCGCCCATAGGATGAGGCACAGAGCCTACTCCCGAAGTGGACTGACCCGGCCCAACGGCAGAGGGGGCCTGCCCTGAAATGGCAGGATACGCAAACGTCTGATAAGTTTGTCCGTAAGTCGGACTCTTGGGATCATTGTCAATCACATTAACAGCTTGTGGCGATTGGGCAGGTATCCCCCCTTGCGGAGATACAAGAGCAGAGCCGGGACCGCGAAGTACGTGGTATTTCTGTCGCTCCTGAGCGGACTCTACTGCTGATTTATAACTTGGGCTTCCAGTTATCAGGCGATTTATTTCTGATTGATAAACCGCCGCCTGTTGGGGATTTCCCAAAGCGGTCGCTCGATTGCGCAAGATTGTCGACTGGCGGATCTGTTCTTGGGTTATCGCTTCTATCCGTTGTTCTTCTGGGGATAGCGATACCGTTGGTTGCCCCGCTTGTGCGAGTCTGACATCTGGCGACTGCGAGGTAGTTGCTTGCCTCAGATATGGAGCCTCAAATCGCTCAAAACGGTGCCGCTGAAAATTAACGAAATCTTGTGCCGACATATTGGCATTACCGCCGTTGCCGGTAACCGCCGCTGAGGCAATCGTGCGGTTCCCGTTATATGCTGGCGCTAATGTATCCACGACGTTCTGTCCTTGTGGAGCACGGAGTAATGCCGGCGCGCCTCCTTCGCCTTGCTGATGGAATAGGTAGGTCTGCCAATTCTCCGGATCATGTCCAAGGAAAATCGTAGCCTTTTTCTGCATGTCAGCCAGATATTTTAAGCCATGATCTATTTGTAAGTCTTTATTATCCGGGTCTCCCCCTCCCATATCACTCCAGTTTCGCTTGTTTAATTCAAAAATATTGCGCGCCTTTGGATCGGTCCCCATCGAGCTTTCTATCCCCGCCGTACCAAGTGCAAGAGATGCGGGAATTCCATATTGCGGTGCAACAGAGGCGATCTTTGTCGCGAGTGGCCCCGTATCAGCGGGGGCCGCTTGAGTTAGAGGAGCAACCGCGGATCCGGGTTGTGCCCCCGTCGGAACAGTATTAAGACCAGGCCCGCCGCCTTGCTCAAGCGCCCGCATCGTCTCAAATCCCATCGGAATTTGTAGCATTTGGGCCCGCGCCATCAACGCGTGGCTCCGCTCAAGATCAGTTTTCGGAATGAGCGCCTGCTGCTCTTCTAACGTCCTGATGCCATGTAGTCCGCCTTCGCCGATCGCAACACCTGGGTATGGTGATCGCGAAGCCATCATCCCAAAACCAGCCGCCATCATAGGGAGCCATGGTGAGGCTAGTGTGCGCTGTCCCGTATCAGGCTCACGCTGTTTTAAGAGATCAGCCAAGGCCTTGGCATACGTGGCATATGGGTCTTCGTGCTGTGGGGGAACGCCTAACCCATCACTCTTGATAGTGGCCGGAGAATACCCCGGGCTTGGACCTTGACTACTTGGTGATGCTCCACCCCAGTTAGGTATCGGCTTAGCACCAGAACTTGGCTGTGGTGGAGAAACTACCCGATCGCCATCCGCTAAGGGACGACCTGTCACGGTTACCTGATTCGTCTGATCTAACGGCTTGTCCCATGTTGAGGCAGGACGGTAAGGAGGGGCAATCTCCGCCTTAGGAGGCTCTGATGGCAAAGTTGGGGGCTGATCTGATGGAGGAGGAATAGAGGCTTCCGCTCTTGCCGACTCCGAAGTCGGGGTATCAGTCTGTTGATCTTCTGCCCCGTGTGCACGCAGGGTATCAATGGTGCCCTGGCTAACCCCCGCAGCCTGTAACCGAGCCATGTCCTGATCGGATAGCGGCGGGAGATCGGTAGCAGCTCCCCCTTCTTGTCGGCGTATCCGGCCCCCTCGCGCTACCTGAACATAGCCGCCTCCACCTGTGGTAACGTAAGTGTTAGGATCACCTGACAGTTGGAATTGCGTCCCGGATGCGAGTTGGGCGATCTGTGAGCCATCGGTAATCAATGGCAACCCGTTCTGAGTTTGACCAGATCCTCCCGAGGATACCGATCCGCTTGCACCCCCGCCGCTGCCGTTTCCGCCCCCACTAGAGCCACTGGACGATATGCTCGCTGGGGACGCCGAGGCAGCCGGCTGAGGGCGGGAGGCAGAAGCCGTAGCTTGATCTCCCTCCAAAGTACCCCCGCCGCCAGGAATTGGGAAAGTCCCCGGAGTCATATCAACTACCGGCAAATTTCGTTGATAGACGGCGGGATTTAGCGGCGCCATCGACAAATTCTGGTAGGTCATCGGCTGCGGAATCTTTGCCGATCCGACGTTCGGCATCTGTACGGGGCTTATGCCAGCAAAGGGGTTTGCCGGGGCAGATCCGATGCCGTAAGACGGCGGCTGCGGCACGGTTTTGCTTATAGCTGATTCCAAGCCCAACTTATTTTGCAACCCCGCTGAGCCTGCATTATTGTATACTGACGGATTGGCAGTTACCGCCGCATCGTACGTAGTTCTCTGAGCTGCAGGCAACGACTCGTATTGATTTAATAAGTTAATAAGATCCAACTTGTTTGCTGGATCGGCGGTATTATACACTCCCTGATTTGAACTTACGACAGAGTTATAGGTAGCTTGGTTTGTCGGCGATAGTGTGCCGTACTGTGCATATAAATTAGACAATTGCGACGGGGTAAGATCAGCCGTCGTTCCTTTGTTCTCAACCCCCAACCCCGATCCCGGTCCTGTTGGCGCCACAGTGGGCGGTTGGGTGGATGCGGGCGCGGTTGCTGGCGTAGCCAAACCGAATTGACCTGGGAGCATTCCCCCTATCTGCATCCGCACCCGTCCGCCGCGCGCATAACTACGAAATGATGTCGGGAGCCCCAGGTCGAGCACCTTGCCTTCGCTTGGATAGCGAATCTTGATCGTATCCCCGGAGTGATCGACAACGGGATGAGGATCAAGTTCATCTTCGGTGACGTAATTCCGTTCACCGCTGGCCCCGCCGCCTTCTTGCATCGCCTGCGCTGTCCCGCCACTTTGTGGTTGTAGCGGCAGAAAGTTCGTCGGCGTCTCGGCGGGCGCGGCGCCAAGACCTGATCCCGGTGACATATGTTTTGCCATCAGCGCGCGTTGGACCAGCTTTCCATAAGGCGAGTCCGGGCCGACCCGCATAGCCAATTCCTGCAGCTGTTCCAACGACATGTTTTGATATCGTTGATATAAATTTTGGGTGTTCGGGTCAGCGGCCATCGGCGAAGTCGCGCCATAGAGATCGCTTTCCCCGCCCGCTTGCAGACGAAGATGCGGGCCCATCCCAAGGTGTGTCATTGATGTATGCGGTATTCCGGAGCCGAAATGGCCTAACCCCTGCCCCCCCATTGTATGCGGGTGCCGCTGCCCCATGCTCATGCGATCAAGCGTTTCAGAGCCGAGCCCGATCCCGCCGCCTAGCTGGTAGGCTCCCCCATCGGTTGCGGTACCCGGATCGCCCGAATCACCAAAAATTCCAAGTCCCTTTAGCCCTTTATATGCTTGGATATCCTGTAGGATATTTTGAGCATCACTCGGTTGCTGAGGGACTTGGCCAGGAGATGGCGGCTTTGGTGGTCCTTCTCCCTTAATCGCAGGGCCCGGCGCTCGGATATAATCGAGTGATAAGATCGGAACTTTCGGGAGATCGTGCCCAAGTGCGAGAGGCTGTGCTCCAAGCCCTACGTCACCGCCGGACTGAAAGCCGATGCGGCCCCCGCGTGCGAACCCGAATGGTGCCCCCGCCGCCAAGAGTGCCGCGCTTGTCGCGTCAAGAGCGGGAGGGATCGCTGCAGCAGAACCCGCAGCATCAAGTGCTGCTGCGCTGAGCGGAACTGCTCCTCCGCTGAAATCTAGTCCAGGAGCGGCTCCACCAAACAGATTGGTAAGCCATCCCTGAGAGCCAAATCCTCCCGTCGCACCGATCAGTCCTGTTCCAGCTATTCCAAGTCCGCCAAGTTGGCTGACGAGGCTCGGGCCCGGCGATGTGGTCGATGAGGTTCCCCCGCCTAAGCTCCCGGCCCCCTCGACGATGGGCGCAAGAAAACCAAGCTGCTGATAGGGATACGCTTGCTGCTGAACCCACTGCTCATATGGAATGTTCAACTGTTCTTGCGCGAGTTGCTGCTGCAAGCCGCCAGCTTGCATCTCGGCGCCTGCGCCAGACAGACCTAGCTGTTGTTGCTGAGTTCCAAGCCCAGCAAATCCAAATCCTGCCTGAGAGGCCAACCACGCATTTGCCTGTTCGGCTTGTAATTGCGCTTGCTGTTGCTGGGCAAAGTCCTGCATCAAGCCTTGCCCGGCCGCAAGATTTAGCTGCCCGGCCCCAAGTCCGAGCTGTCCTTGCGTGCCCATGGCGCCGGACATCAGCTGCCCAGCCCCAAGCCCAAGCTGGCCGGATTGCGCGAGCGCTTGCGCGATATTCTGTCCGGTGACGTCCGCGAGTTGACCCGCCCCGAGGCCCATTTGCCCCGTAAGTTGTCCCGCGCCAAGCCCTAGCTGACCAGCTCCCAGCCCGGCTTGTGTGGTGAGTTGCCCCGCTCCCAAGCCGAGTTGCCCAGCCGCTACTCCCATCTGGCCTGTAAGCTGCCCGGCACCAAGCCCGATTTGTGCTTCAAGTTGGGCTTGCTGGGCTGCCTGCTGTTGCGCCGCTTGGAAACCCTGTTGAAGCGTCTGCGCGAGGACCGGGGCTTCGGCAAGCTGTTGCTGTTGAGCGGTAAGGGCTTGCGCGACAGCCTGTCGGTCTCCGCCATAGGCCCCTGCTCCTACGGTGCTGCCAGCGACCTGCGCCTGCTGTTGAGCATTCTGTTGATTAAAGAGATTCTGAAGAGCCGTCGTAACTTGTTGAGTGTACGGGCTAAAGAATTGCGGTAGCGAACTGGGTGCGCTTGCTGCGGCTTGCGTAGCCGAAGTTGTAAACGGCGCTATCTGGCTTCCTAATCCTGCCGCCGTCTGCCCGGCAAATCCCGTGTACGGTGTGACTTGACCGGGGAGACTTGCTGCGGTCTGGCCCGCAAATCCTGTGTACGGCGCAACCGAGCCCGGTACCGTTTGAGCGTACCCCGCAGCCATCCCGGTGAGCGGGCTTACCGCTCCCGGTATGTTCTGTGAGGCGCTTGCGGCAAGCCCCGCATAAGGGGCAACTGTCTGTGCGATAGGCTGCGCGGCCCCGGCCGCATATTGCTCAGCGTTCCCGATCGAGGAAATGCCGGCTTGTGGCAAGCCGGAGGTGTCGTATTGCGGCAGGCTTGGCCATAAAGGCTGCGTCGCTTGGGTAAACGCCTGCCCGGCCGTATTCAGATATGGAACAAACTGCCCTTGGACATTCTGGGTAGTCTGAAACGCCTGCATCTGGTCCGGGGTGAACCCCGCAACCAGTTGTCCCGGATAGGTGCCAGGAAACGGCTGCCCCGCAACCCCCTGAGCTTGCCCGATTAAGTTTGTGTAGGCATTTAGAAAAGCAGGCGGCGGCGAGCTTTGCTGGACAATCGTATTGGTTGAACTTGGGGTCGGAGCACTACCTTTGGACATAGGCCGCGTACCATTTCACACCTTACGTGCTGTGAAATGTAGCGGGAATAAACAACTATGTCACGCGATCAAAGCCCGCTGACAAAGATAGAACCGACGCGGCGGCCCCATCGCCCCCAAAACCGATCCTGTACCCCGAGACGCCTGGGGTCTTCTTGCACGTAGGAGCTTTCGAGCACGACCGGATAATCTACTTCTTCCTGAAAATGCTCACGAATCTCTTCGCCAAATTTCATCAGAGCGTCAGCATATCGGGTACCCTTACGGTACTCTTCGCGGACATATAATTGCCGCATGACGATAAATGCGCAGCGCGACCATTCCCACTCCTCCAGCGATAATCTAATCATCCCAGCGATGTAATTGTCGCGATCAGGTGCATCAACTAGGCCGATGATGATCCCCCGTTGCTTAGTAGCTCCCTCGATCATCGCCACGACTTTCCCGAAGTCGTAGGGGAATAATCGTTGAATTCCATGACGATGCAGATCGATTAAGATGTCGAACAGCGCGCGTTCGTCGGCAGGGATCGCATGCCGCACGACAATTTTTTGCGTTGCCATAAATTTCCCTCTTGTATATGCCTCGTTTGGGGGCTATCTTATCCCTTCTGGCCCGCCAGGGCAACAGCGGGAGGTGTACCACTCCCCGCCCATAACGGGAGAACGCGCGGGTTTTCCGACATCCGGCTCGCCGGGTCATCAGCGAGAGTGTAGCAGACGCACCTATAATACCTGACTCGCCAGGGCATCAGCGAGAGGGAGAAGTGGAATGCTACGACGATATCTCTTCAAACTATACCCAACAGCGCCTCAGGCGGCAGCACTGCACGAACAGCGCCTTATGATGGCGGATCTGTGGAATGCCCTAAAACAGCGCTGCGAGGATGTTTATCGGCGAGAACGGCGATCCCTGTCGTTCTTTGATCTGACCAACGAGATCACGGAGCTGCGGCACCAATGCCCGGAATGGGAGGCCATCCCAGCGATAACGGCCCATCGCGTCGCCAAGCACCTAGTTGACTCCTATAAGGCATTCTACCGCCGTCTTAAAGCTGGCGAATCGCCGGGATATCCTCGCTGGCAGAGTCGAGCGCGGGCAATGTCTATCCCGCTCGGCACGATGGCGAAGACCGGATGGACCCTAAAACAGCGCACCGACAACCCGCTGTCGTGGGCACTACATTACGGGGGCATCTCGATCGTGCGCGACCCTAAAACTTGGATACACGCCCGAGGCGCGATATCTCCCATCGTGAGAGATTGGCGTAACGCCGATATCCTGTGGCGCGACAATCGCTGGTGGCTGTCCATATGCGTCGAGGCAGAACCGAGGCGAATGCCCGGCCGACGGGAAATCCATGTAACTCTTGATCTCGTCGATACCTTCGCAACGGTCAATGGTATTGATGTCGATCTGCCGGAATTGGATGCTGCGGGGCGGCTCCAAGATATCGCCGACACCAAACAGGCCGACCGCGATCTCAGGTGGCCTCGCGGTAAACGCCGTAATGACGAAGAACAACAGGATTTCGTCGAGGTGTCTCAGGAGATCTCCAGGCTACGCGCTAGAGCCGCTCGCAAGCGCGCCAACGCATTGCATGTGTGGACGGCAAGGTTGGTCGAATCGGCGTCTGGTATCACCATCGTTGCCCCTGCGGTAAGAGCTAACACCCAATCTCCGCGGGGCACCGAAAAATCTTGGGGCGCCCAAATCGAAACAGCATCTACCATCAACCGCAACACCCTTAATCAGGCCCCGGCGACTGCTGTGCAGCTGATTGTCTATAAAGCAGAAGAGGCAGGGATCCGGTGCGATATCGTAGAGGATCGCGCACCGGTTATCGGTGTCGTTCGGGATCTTGTCTCGGCCGGCAAGGAACTGCGCCGGGCTCGGCGCATCAACAGAAAGGCAGCATGACATGACATATGAGGTAAAGACCCCGCTTTTGCTCGAATCGATCGAGGCGGCAAGGATGGTGATTCGCGGTGCACAAGACGGCTCTATCGCATCTACCGATCGCCGCGATATTCTAGGTGGGGCTAGGGCATTGCAAAGCGCTGTCGCGCACGACATAAGGGCACGATTGGCTGACCCGCGCATTCGTGCTCAGGAGGCGAAATTGATCGAGGCAGAGAAGCAAAAGCAACTTTCTGCCTGAGCAACTGCGAGCGCTGTCGTGGTGTCCTAAACCCCGGCAGCGCTCGCACAAGGGACTCCAATGGCTTACGAGGCGATGACGCGCGCACAACCCAGTGCCATGATGGCGTGGAAGTCCGCTTGGTTTCCGTCAATCGCGGCTTCAACATCCGGCTCGCCGGATCATCAGCGAGAGTAGGTGCTGGTGTGCATTCCCTTGGGTCGCGGGGGAAGCTTCAACATCCGGCTCGCCGGGTCATCAGCGAGGGGGCCTCGACGTAATCACCGCGCTTCAACACCCGGCTCGCCGGGGCATCAGCGAGAGCCCCTCATAGTCACCTCGCTTCAACACCCGGCTCGCCGGGTCATCAGCGAGAGTTGTGCGCGAGCGTTCGGACCACTCGGCCGAAGGCAGCTTCAACATCCGGCTCGCCGGGAAGTCAGCGAGAGTAGGTCTGCCGATGCATTCTTCGCGGCTTATTCGGAAGCGTTTCAACACCCGGCTCGCCGGGTCATCAGCGAGAGAGGTGGGATTACCGGGGCGTCAACGACAGCGAACGCGCTTCAACACCCGGCTCGCCGGGTCATCAGCGAGAGCGACCGCTGTACAGCAATGCGACGCGACGACCGCAGGGGCTTCAACACCCGGCTCGCCGGGTCATCAGCGAGAGGGCCTCGACGTAATCACCGCGCTTCAACATCCGGCTCGCCGGATCATCAGCGAGAGCGACGGCTGGAGATGTTTGCATAGATGCGCTTCAACATCCGGCTCGCCGGGTCATCAGCGAGAGAGCTTAGCCACCGCTGCCTCGATCAGCTCGCTGGCAAGGCTTCAACATCCGGCTCGCCGGATCATCAGCGAGAGAGCTGTTCAAGAGCAGCAAGCGCCTGCTCCTTCGTTGCGCTTCAACATCCGGCTCGCCGGGTCATCAGCGAGAGGGGCATATCGAGGCGGGTTGCCAAAGTAGGCAAGAAGGCTTCAACACCCGGCTCGCCGGGTCATCAGCGAGAGCAGCTTACGCGCGGCGAGATCCTGGTTTCTGATCCCGCTTCAACATCCGGCTCGCCGGATCATCAGCGAGAGAGCCGCCAGTCCCGGGTCAACGATTTATGTCGTTGTGCTTCAACATCCGGCTCGCCGGATCATCAGCGAGAGGTCGCAGCCGCTACGGCGCCAGTCCCGATAGCTGCAGCTTCAACACCCGGCTCGCCGGGTCATCAGCGAGAGCTAGGCTAACCACCGGCCCGCCGGAAACATCAGCGGGAGGGATGCAAAAGGGATCACTAACTCTTGGGTGGTGGCGCCTTTTTGAGATGATCTAATGAATGCTGACGCACCCTCATGATCATATCATTTAGGCGCTGATGCCCCTTACTAAGATCGCCCTCGCCAATTGTTCGCACGCCCGCATGAAGCTGCGGAGTTCCGTGCTCGTCCACCGCAACCCAGTCTTCCCGAGGCACAATATATTCGCCACCGGCTGCCAAAATCGAAGTTTTGTCCTTGCCCGGCCCGCCGGGAGCATCAGCGGGAGCGTCCAAAGCTTGGCCGCCTTCCGCATACCCAGACATACGCGCGGGTGATGGCGGTCGCGGCGGTCCAGGACCGCGAATATGTTGTGGTAGTGCAGTACCATATGGGCCAATCCTGAGAGCTTCGTTTAGGATGCGCGCCCCCGCTAGAGTGTTCCCCTGCCCGAGACCGGACATTTCTGCAGCCGGTATCACATGGCTTTCGGCTGCCACGCTGAGTGGGAGTTGATCGGTCCGGCCGGCACCCGATGACGGTATAAGCCCGCCGTGCCCCGGTTGATCGTACATCATCCGAGCTTCGGCGCGGGTCCAGTATGGGTCAGCCATGGACATCGACACGCCCATGCCGCCGCCCATCTGTGCACGCGGACGAGCGCCTAGACCAGACCCGTTGTCATTTGCCGGCAAAAACCCGAGGCCGCCCCCATTCGCAACCCGCGCAGGAAGCTTGCCACCCGGATCAGCAGCGGCGAATTCTCGCGCCGCCCGTCCTTCTTCGGTATTCTGATCCTTGTTCGCCCACGCCCAGCGGCGCTGAGCTTCAGATACAGGCGGCAGGGTTAGGCACTCCAGTTATCGGTTGGAGGGACATTTTCGGTAACCGGGTTTGTCCTTCCTTTCTGCTCTTCCGCGACCCGCGCCTTCTCTTGGCGATCAAACCGATCTGCGGCTTCGGCAAGATTCAGCTCGCGGTCACTCACAATCTCCCACTGTTCGTTTTTCAGAAAATCGTCCACGATCCGCCGAGCAGGGACGATATCGTTCTTTTTGTAGAGGTGCCCCTTGGCCATCGGGATCGAATCGATCCGCGCGACCACCGCATCGTCGGAAGAAACCCGCTCGACGACCGCCCGGATCATTTCTCCCGGAAGGTTGATCGTGATGATGTCCCCCTCACTCGGCACCCACTCCCGCCGCTTCGCGGAATGAGGTACCAACGTACGGAGAAAAGGGTTTTCGCTCATTTTCCCGATCCTTCAGCGCTTGTCGTATCCTGAATATACCCGACATGTTTGACGACTTATTCACAGGCAACGCGACCACCGCGTCAAGCAAATCGGATATTGATGGCGCAATCCCCGTCCCAGGTTCTCGTAAGAACGCAAGGAGCTTACGAGTTTGCCGAAGTTCCCACTCAGCCTCATCCTCCCAGGCCGGATACACCTGCTCTCTGAATATCGTGTTGGCAATCCGCGCTACATGGGAACCGTTAGCGCTGTCTTCCCCGTGCTCAAGCATCGCTAGATAGACGCTAGCTCGCCATGCCCTGCCGTTCATAATCTCTCCTCTCCGGATTCATGGCGGCGCGATCGAGGTTCGCGTCCCACCAGAACCCACAATGTAAGTATGGTTATCGACGTTGCTCACGTAGATGATCGCCCCGGATGCTGGAGCAGCCGGCGGCGTCACGGGAGACAACGCGATCTGCGTGGTAGCACGCACCCCGATCAACTGAAGAATCGCTGTCGTCAAGGTGTTGAGCGCTTGCGGAATCTGCGCAAAGACGCTCAAAAATTGCCCGGATGGCGGCCCACCGATCGGTGTATCAGGAGGTCGATAGCCGCCGCTCTGCATCACCAACGCCCGTCAGGTTGTGTGAGCAACCGCGGCGATCCCCATCTCGACCAGCTATCAATCGCGTTCCAATCGATGCGGACCGCCCATTCCCGGCCCCGTGGGCGCACCATGATCCCCGGCTCTGTGGGATGAGGTGTCGCGAGCGTCACATACTCGGTCGTTGGGGTAATCGTGAATGGTCCGCATGCTGTAGGTGGATCGCTAGGAAACCGACGAAAGAACAACGTGACGTCCATCTGTGGGCCAGCACCGCCAGGACCACTCCCTTCCCATATGAAATCGGGGATCCATCTCTCGCAGAACATCATCTGCGAACCGTCCTCGATATCCTGAAATGCCGATTCAGCAAAGCACACCAGCGGCTGACCATCGTTATCGAGTGTCGTATCTACCTCTACCAACACGCCATTTGTTCCGACCGTTACGGGCTGTCCAGGATGATTCTGATCGGTCCATGCCGTTAGATCGATCCTACCCGTATCCCATATCTTATCGATCAAATGGTATTTGATAAATGAGTCGATTTCACCCGTTCCCCCTGACTGAGATGGAAAAAAGAAATACACCTCGTTATAATGATAATCTAGCGCTGCAAAGCACTTGTCCTGGTTAGCCTTATCCAGATCGAGGAAAAAATAGTCCCATACCGGACACGGGAGTTGCGTCGCTCCAGAACTATCCAGCTGAAAAGGCCCATGATCACTCATCCAAAACGCGATGTTTCCTGCGGCTACCACAGCTTTTTGAGCGATCAACCCGCAGTTAGAGCTTAGCTGGAAGAATCCAAAGACGAGCGGCTGACCTTCATACTGCACCGACCACACATCAAGGTCGGTCCACAAGAAAGCCCCGAGAGGCGTTTGCAAACCCCCCACAATCCGGCTACCGCGGGAGAGACGGAAACTACCTGCAAAATTCGTTGTTGTCGGATCCCATACAGTAAAATCACTCTGATCACACCATCTTACCAAAAGAGGATCTTGCGAGCCGGCATTTGGTGATGAGCCGAAGCACATGAAGATCTGCTGGGGCATCGTCATGAAGCCGCCCTGATTATGGGGCGGCGCGTTTACCACAGCGGCGGCATGTGTCGTGAGTGTCGGCGGGATCCATGAGTAGACCGTCCCCCCGCTCGGGACGGCAAGAAGATCCTGCCCGAAGTTATCAAGAGACCAGATACGTAGGGAAAAAAGCGGCAACGGCGGACTTGAGGCGAGCCCCGGCGCTAACCCCACAGGTGTGATGTCATAGATAACCCCGGACTGCCAGAGCTGAAGGTTGCTGTTGGTCCCGATCGCGAATCGGGCTACCGAGTTAAGATCCAACCACCAATGTAGCGCCCGACACACCCCCATGACTGGCGTGAGACCGGCGATCCGCTGACGTCCACGGAGCTTCTCGACCCGCCCTTCTCGGAACCGTACCTTATCGGCGGATGACCAACCTCCACGATTCGCGGCGGGCGTTAGCTCGACATCAAGCCCCCCGCGCAATTCAAGCCGCAATTCCAATTGCTATTATCTCCTATTCTGCCTAAAATGCACAATCAGCGAAGCGGCTCCGCACAGGCAATGCGAAGCCGCTTCTAACCAAAGCCTGGCGTAGGAGGACATGGCTATGGCTAAGCGTATGATAGGCCCTTTGGTGTGGTCGATCTATCGCATTACCAACACCAAAAACGGCAAGAGTTATGTAGGGGTTACAAGCTATTTTGTTGAGTTCCGTTGGCAAGCGCACGTTCGGGACTCTGATAAGGCGCCCAAACGCGGAATTAAAGACCGCTTTCTTTGGATGGCCATTCGCAAGCATGGCCGAGATGCTTTTACGGTCGAAACCCTTTCCGTGGTAAACACTAGGAAAGAGGCCATGAAGGAAGAGATGCAATTTATTGCGAAATTTAATAGCCGCGCCCCAGGTGGATATAACATGACCATAGGCGGCGAAGGGGTATTGCCAAGGCCGCCAATCACAGAAGAGACAAGAGAACGCCTGCGTATTTCGCACACAGGGAAGAAAGATTCCGAAGAAACCCGGAGAAAAAAGGCACTCGCGGGGAGGCGTCCACATACCGAAAATGAACTTCGTAATTTGGTTGCCGGCAGGAAAACGTCGCTCAGTCCAGCACATCGACAGAAAATTGGAGATGCGCAACGCGGTCAGAAACGGGGACCGCACAGCGAGCAAACACGTAAAAAGATCCACGAGGCCGCGATTCGCGATGGCCGCCGGCCGCCTTCTCGGGTCGGCTTTATTCATTCGCCTGAAAGTCGCCTGAAGATCGGATTGGCTGGACAGGGCCGCGTTGCAAGCGCTGAGACGAGGCGAAAACGCTCTCTTGCCGTTAGCAAAGCGCGAGGAGGAGATCCCGGCACTCACCTTCCTGGGACCAGCTGGAGCAAAGGGCGCCAGAAATGGTCTGCCGAGATCATGGTCAACAGAAAACGGAAGCATATCGGCTACTTCGCTACCGCCGAAGAGGCTCATGCCGCCTACCTCGCCCATATCACCCTGTCTGAGCACCTTGCTGAGGCTGAGGTGTCGGTATCGGAGCAAACCGCGGGAGAGCCCCGATCACCGGGAATGACGGCACCCATCCCGGTCCCCATGAGTGTTGACGCTGTACCCTCTTAACCGCCGATTGCTTCTGGATGTTGTACTGCATCTCCCACGAGATAGCCTGCGGAGCATTGTCTGATTGCGCGCCAAAGTTTTTGAGTAGCACGCCCGTCGCAATCGCCATCGAGGCCGCGAAAAAGAGACTCGGGTAGTACAGGCTGAGGAATGTGGTCGGGTTTGCCACAGAGATCGGCGTAGGCTCGAACGTCCCGCGAATCTCGACCACATACTGACTGTCTACCGTCGGCGCGATATAGATTTTCCCCATCGGAGCGTTGTTCGCGTCGAGCACGACGCTTTGCGCCGGGATCGCGAAATAGGTCTGATATGGCTGCGGCGCCCGGACTTTGCTCACACTCGGCCACACCGAATCGACAAACGCTTGAGTCGTTCTAAGAAGCGGAACACGTTTCGAGCCGCGCGCATCTGGCTGCGCGTCGGTAGGCGTGATCAACGACACTTCTTCGATGATCACAAACATCAGGGGAATGTTGACATACCTCTGTCCTGGAAACGTGAACGTCGTGGCATCTACCGTGTGTGTACCAAGGAAATCAAGATCGCTATCCTGGTAGATACGATCCTCGGCAAAGCTAATGATTTGGGGCAGTGTCGCATCGAGCAATGCCAACCCACTAGCGTCTGCCATGACAAGTTCGGTAGCCAACAGCGCGCGATAGGCCGGATAGTCCATTGTTACTGATAGAGTCCAAAGCTGGCACCATCCGCCGTCCCGGCAACATTGCCCGGTAGGAAGTTAGCGCCCCCGCCGCCTGTCTGGATCTGGGCTTGGCTATCCACAAGGAATCGAGTCCCTGTCGCTCCAGATCCGGTAAAGATATCATTTGCCGCATCGATCAACCCAATTTTGTGCGCCGCAGCAAAGGTAAGAAAAGCAGGCGTCCCGACAAGGTTTATCGTCACGGGAACAGGTGCTTGGAATCCATCGACATTCCAACCAAACACCGCACCATAACGATCGGCTTGCCAATGTCTTTGTGCCGACCCAGAGATTACATAATCACCGATAGCGCGGAATGTACCGAATTCAGATGTTCTGACGTGATCTAAAGCCGCCGCGCCAAAATCAACGCCATTCACGACAATCTCTCCAAAATCGTGCGCCCATATGCAGTCGCCGGAAGTCGATGTAATTTTTACTCCTTGCAACTGGTATCGCGCTCCAAATCTAGCGACAAAACATGTCCCGGCACAAGAAATGACATAATTATCAGGATTATTAACATCGCCTTGTATTGTGAGACCAGCAGCGCCTAACTGGCCAGCCAAGGCTCCAGATATATTGACGCCGGCCCCGAAAACAGCTGGTGTAGTTCCAACAAGCTGTATCAGCATTTGGCTGCCATTCAAATCATAGCTATTATAAGCTTGATTTACAGCATTCTGAATTGAGCCGCATGGGGCCGTTTGCACCGTACAATTATTGTTAGCATCAATGCCGCTAGGTGACACGTAAAGAATTTGTGTGGTCGCGAGCTTTACCTTTTGCGAGGCCGCGACAAAAGCAGTTGTGGCGATTTGATCTGTGCTCGTTCCTAGAGGTGCCGTTGGGGCCGTCGGGATGCCGGTGAAATGCGGCGAATTTATCGGAGCTAATTGCCCCGAAGGAACAACTGCTGTCCATGTCCCGCCCTGGTATACCTTCAGCGTAGCCGGCGTTGTGGTCGTGTCCCAGCAAAGCTGGTTCGAGAATGGACCGATGATCGTCGCACAATTCGTCTGTAGGATTGCCCCGAGTTGCGTGATGCTCGTGCGATAGTCAATCCCGCCTTGGGTCATCCATAGATTTTCGCCGGGCGGCACCGTTGCCGGGTCAGGATATGGGAACGCCGGGACCGGGAAGAGATTGTCGATCGACGATTGCGCGTGTGCCGGGCTTGAGGAAAGCAAAGCCAGCAATGCCAAAGCGCGCCAGAAAGCCGTCATGTCAACGCCTTTGCGGATCAATCACGCTGCGGAAATGCCGCAGCACTCGGCAGATGGTCTCTGCATCATGGTGACTTCCTGGATGTATTTCTAAAGACGGCCTGATATCGATCATAACATATCGCTTATCCAACAGTACCTGCATGCTCAATGTCCACCTGTCGGCAAAGGCATGGCCCTTATCCCAAGATAAGCACAGCGCACTCCCGTCGTCGCCCTCTCGCCAGATTATCCCGGACTGAGTCGGATAGACGGATTGATTATATGGCACCGGCCAGCCTTCGTCCTGAAGCTTGCCGACAATTCGATTGAATAGCTCTTTAATCTCGTCCTGCGTCATGTCAACGCCTCGTCACCGAGCACCTCCAGCTGCGTCCCCGGAGACGGCGGTGCCGTCAACCCCGTCCCTGCCATTTCTTGTTCCAAGTGCACCGCAGTTGGGCGCGGCTTTGGTGGGATCGAGTCTGGCCCAATAATCACCGGCCGAAGATTTTCTTGGGGCAAGTCCTCGCAACGATGGTCTACTAAAATCTGCTGGTTCACAAGCGCATTCCCTCGCCATTCATACTGAAAGCGAAATTCATCATAGTAATATTTGAACCCACACCTTTCGCAATATCCTACATATTGCGGGCGGAATGGGTTTGTTGGACAGCGAAGATCATGAGGCCACATATTTATAGCTCCTTCCCAATCGTATTAATCTTATGGATCTAGGCGTTACATTATATGCCCTTGCGATCCCACGATCAGAGTCGCCCTTAATCAACAACGCCTTAATCTCCGCAACTTGCGTAAGAGAAAGCACGTGGGGACGACTACCCTTGAAACCGCCGTTACGAGCGCGGTCCGCCATATTTTGCTTTTGTGTACCGTAGTATAGGTTATCCAGCCGACAGTTTCCATGATCATCATCCTTATGAAGGACATTCATTCCTTCAGGGCGCGGCCCTAGAAATGCTCTAGCAACAACAACATGGACGGCGAGCGGCGTCTTTCCCCTGCCAGGAGTGAACCACAGCGTGCCACTGCCGTTCTTGGAACGGGCTAGGATCTTGCCACGCAAATGAATTGTGCTGCCAGAATTTAGAGATGCACTGAACGGCGCTTGGAATGAATAATCAAGGCTTCTTATGCGTCCTAACGATGATACCTGATAGCGCTCTTCATAACCATCGACTGGACGCCATTCCTCGCCGGCAAGTGACGATTGGGCAGGTCGTTTAGGGATTTCTGGTGGGCGTCTACGGCCAGGACTTTCGCCATTTTGTCGTATATTGTATTCAGGCCGTAACAACCGTATAAGCCGCTTCTCTCCTTCAAGAGTCTCTTCCCACGTGTCAAACTCGGCCAGAGTCTCATATCGAAACAGGCTAAGGCCAAACCGTCGAAGGGCTAGATGGAATCGATCAGTTCTTTGCCCTGTCTTAGCTTTATAAACATGACTTCCTTTGCGCGAAGATAACCGTTGAACCGTATGGCCGATATATCGATCCCCTGTAACAACATTAGTTACTTGATATACAATAGGCATTTGGCACACCCCCATCTTGGAATGGGCCATTATAGCCTGAGGCGTGCGTACGTCTAGCATGATCTGCTAAATGAGTTTGCGAGACAGCCTAACATATTGATATTCAACGATAATAAGATTGAAGCTGCGGCACAATGTAACTGCTGACCATCTCTCGGTCAGCATTCGCGGCGCGCTCCCATGCGATCTCGGCAAGCTGTGTCTTTTCCTGGAACAGCTCCGGGCGGAATTTTTCGGCTAAGGCGGCAGTCAACATAGCGTTCCATGCGCCGAAAAACCGGCGCGGCATGTCGATCAACGCATCCGGTTCGATATCTTCCATGTACCGCATACGATAAGCGATAAAGCCCCAGAGGCTCCCATCCTGCGGCGTCGACCACAGAAAGATCCGGCGCTTGCCGGATCGGTCGAACCAGAACACTGAGGGCGTGCCCTCGACGTTCTTATTAGGAAAGGCTGCGTAATCATTGCGGCTGACCGGCCACATGATGATGTCATTCATCAGTACGCCCGGCGCTTGGCTCGTCACCAAGAGTTGGCCCCCATTCTCGAATACGGTTTGCGTTGACGTAGCCACCGGGTTTGGTCCGGCCCCCTCGGCGAGCACTTGCCCACCGCCAAGGCCGGAGGTCGGTACCCCAAGCAACCATAGCCCTGGTGTTAGCGGAGCTTGAGGGATCGTCGCTATGTTGAAGCTATAAGGAGTCAACACCTCATTGACAGTATAAATGCCTGTCAACGTGATGCCCCCGACCACCGCAGGCACTGTGATCGGGAACATGTCGCCAACCACATAGCCGTGGAACGGCATGATCACAGTAATGAAATCAAGCCCCGCGTGAGACACGAACAGCGCGGTGCCACCGGTACCATTATGCGAGACAACCGCTGGGCTTGGAGCGAGAAACCGCAGCGTATCGCTATCCAGCACATCCGCTACGATCGCGAAGTTCGTCAGCGACATCGCACCGGCCGTGACCGGCATAAAGAAGAAGATCGGATCGCCTGGAGCCCGCCCATGCGCCGGCCAATTCATCGTCACGAATTGATCGCCGGCTGTCGTCGAGAATACGCCGCTGCCGGGCCCGATGAGCATCGGTTCTCCAAGCGCCGAGAGTATCGGCTCACCGTCTGCGTTCGTCATGACTTGCGGCGCGAAGCCGAGCGTCTGGTAATCTTCGTCGGGAGTGTATTGCCGCCGGTAGCAATCCAGCAGCGTAATCACGTTATCGGGGAGAAGATATGACGCCTCTCCAGGGATGAGCGGAACGTTCAGCGTCTCATCTCCGACCAACCATAAATTCACGCCGCGATTGGCGGCGAGGTCGGTTGCCAGGATGTTCGCGGAGCGCCGGGCGGAGATGATGTAGCGAGGATCGTCTAGGGCGGTCGGGCCCACTCCTATTCTCTCAAAACACTCGACCACCCAGTCGGCGAAATCAGGCCGGAAGTTAAAGGTTCCGGAAGTGGTTCCTCGGATCGCTGACATCGGGCATCAGTGCATCTTCTTCAGCGTCTGCGCGAGATTAGCTCGGCGCCGAAGCGTAGGATTGTCTGAGTGAGTAGCCTTCTCGATCTTTGAAGCGGGGATTTTTTGTCCTTCTGGTATCCCAAGCTCACGATGCAAGGCTCCGGGATGTTTTATGGCTCCCTTTATCCAGTGACTTGAGCCACCATCAGCGTAATCATCCCGCGGCACCTTATCCTCTGGGACATACCGGCCGCTCGATCGATCCTGCCTATCCTCATCCTCTACGCCCCACGGGCGAGTGACGCGTTCAGGATATTTGCCGCCGGCTTTACCGCCTACCTGCTGGCGCGTTCGGCCGCCGTCCCTGAACCCTCTGGGTGTTGTTCCGGCACCGAGGGCCGCAGGGACAGCCGCGCCAACCGGCCGCGGCATGACACGGGTCGGCATTACCGAGCCAGGATCCGCTGCCGGCATCCCCGAAGCTACTCCGCCCATGCCGGGACGCAGGGGGGCGGAACGACTACGCTGATCCATGCGACGCATCGAAGTGCCACCTTTGGCACTTCCGCCATCTTTGCGTTTGATCTTAATTTTGTGACCCTTACCCGAATCCTCAGCGATCTCTCGTAGGGTCTCGACTTCGAAGTGGGTTTTTTTCGCCATGCCGCGATCCTCTAACGATCGTGGGCGCGCCCGCCTCGCTTCATTGCTCCCCCTGGGCGGGCCTGCAAGAGCGCGGCTTGCTGTGGCGTAATGCCTCCGGGCATTCCTCCCATAACTGCTGGATGTACCGGCATCCGTGGGACGCCTGCGGGGCCCCCGACCATTCCAGGCGCTACACCTGGTGCCACTGGAGGGCGCCCGGCTATGCCACCAAGTGGCGCGGGTGGAGGCGCCGGCATCTGCGGCGGCATTACCGGCGGACGGCCTGCTATCCCACCAGGCGGTGCGGGAGCAGGTCCGCCCATTTGTCGGCGTGGGCGCTGGTCCAAACGGCCACCAGCAGCAAACCCCCGCGCTTTGCCGCCCGCTTTACGCTTCGGTCGGTTCGGCATATCGTCTTCATCGGGCTCGTGATGCTTTGCCATGCGCCCTCCTTCGATACTTGACAACCCCGGCTGTAAGAGATGCGGGATCGAGGATCGCCCTACGGGCATTTAAGCAGGCTTGGAATTTTCGTACCCGCGACCCGGGCGATCATCCTGAGGTGCGCTCAAGACAGATCCTGAACTATACGGAGTCCGCGTTGATCCGCCGTTTGCACGCCGAGCATGTTGATCGAGCCGGCCGCCGGCAGCAAATCCCTCGGCGGTGCCGCCAGCCTTGCGCTTCATACGGCCACCCTTGTTAAAGCTGGGCGTTTCGTTCTTTGCTTCGTCCATCGTCGGCGAGCCCGCAGCGTTATAAACGTTGGCTTCCTTCTTTTTGTCGCTGGCCCCTTTATCGCTCATCGAGCTGTTGCCACCGCGTGCCAACTTCACCGTGCCACCCTTGGCATCGTGTTCGCGCTCGTCTTCATCGTGGTCGGCCTTGCCGCCACGAGCTCGCTTGCCATGCGGCTCACCCGCTGGATCGCCGAGATCGTGAACCGAAAATCCCGCCATGACCGATCATCCCTTCGTTGCAACGAAACTACAGATACGCAGCTGTGAAATTGTATGGGGTTCTCGGCGTTCGCGCAAGCAAAAGAAAAGACGGCTTCCCGGAGAGGAAGCCGCCCAAGTGAGGGAGGAACTTTGAGTTAGCCTGGGCCGGGGGTAGTGGGTACCGGTTGCGGCTGATCGAACGGTGCGGTTTGATCGACAGCCAGCTGCGTCGGGGTCTGGTTCTCTACGACATCGAAAGTTTCAGTAAACGACTGAAGCCCCGCCGAATCCGATAATGTGAATGACGGCCCGTTCGCTCCGGTCGCCGACTGTACGAGCGCATTGATTTGAACGGCCGGGTTGCCGGAATGTGAGGCGCTGCCCGCCAGGAACGTCGCCGCCATAATAGTCGGATTGTTCGCGGCAACGGTAAAGGTATCGTTTGCTGGGGCCGGCACCTTGTTCCCTGCCGCATCCTCGACAAGGATATCCATCTGCCGAACGACATTGTTGGGTAACTGAGTGTTTGCCATTTTGCCTCCGATGAAATCCGTCGGACGGCCGACGGTAATCCTGATTGGTTTGAAGTTAGAAAACGGGCCGCCGCCGCTTTCTATCGCGGTAAGGATCTGTTGAAGAAGACCAACCATCTCATTCTGCTGGGATGCGGTTCCCATCGCTGCGATGATGGCCTGTAAGAGTTGAGCCCCGTTACTGATTTCCGTGGATTCCGACGTCACCTGTTGCTGTAACGCCACTACCTGTTGCAGAACATTGTTCAGGAGCGCCGTTTGCGCCTGCACGAACCCTTGAAATTGCGGGATGGTTTGCGCGGTCATCGTTACCGCAGCGAGGATCTCATCCGCGCGCTCTAAGACATCGAAGATTGTCGTGGGTTGGCTTGCCATAGTTAATCGTACGTGAACGTTTATATAAAGTTCCAGGAAAATTTTTGTGACAGCGCCGCGAGACCCATCAGGTGCCCGTTTTTACGCCATCTCTAAAAAGGGTATCGATAATATCGGGTCCGAAGGATCGGTGACTACTTCCATCTTGATCCGGCGAGCAAAACTGGTGCCCACCACACACAACAATCGACCCTGCGGCTCCTGCACAACATGCACCCCAACCCGCGCAAGAGGAACCCCAAACCCTCCGATAACGGCGGAATTAGCGGCTGATACCGAAGGTTCCGAGGCAATTCGAATTTTGATCACCCGCGTTATTGTCTCGCCCAACGCTAAGAGATTCGAGAAATCAAACTCCAGACCAAAGGGAGGGGTAGGAGTCACCTCGTCATGGATAATTTCCGCTATGCTCGCGTTAGGACCGGCGATCGATCCTTGGCGATAACCAATGACAAGTATAACCTCAAAGATATTATCAAGGAGAAGAGGGCCAGGAATATCCTCAAGGAGAAGAGGGCCGCCCCCATCCTCAAGCAGCAGCGGAATTGTTAACATGCATTTGGCCCTCTAGCATCCCGCTCCAAGTATCGCTAGCGTACACACTCGCGGATCAAACGCCGCAGTAATAAATGTCCACTTCCCTGTTGCGTTGTTTAGCGTCAACGTACTCGTATACGTATTAGGAGTAACGCCAATTTGATATTCGGTCGGCGATACCATTGTGCCACTACTAGGAGAGTTGACGTACCCCACCGGGGGCACTTGTATGAGTGTCTGGCCATTCGCGGTAATGCTATTGCTAACATTAGCCGCGCTCGCCATAATCAGTGCGTTACCTCGCGTAGTAGCGCCATTGGTCGAGATGCTGGCGGTCGATGCGGTCCCATTCGTACCGTTCCCGACCTCCGGGGCGAAGTTCGGCGACGCGCCCAACCATTCGCTGACGATCAGTCGCGGCAAGCTAATACTTGAGGCAAAGTTCACCGTAATGGTATCCGAGCCGGTCGCCACGTTGCTGATACAGTAGTAATAGGCCGCTCCTATGCCGTTGGCGCCCGTATAGGCGGCACCCGTGACTGCGTTACATGAATTGCCTAAACCATCGGATACGCTCGATACCGCGATCCCGGTGCCGGCAGCGCATAGTCCGGTACGGCAATATCCTATATCAACGATGTAGAGATCGTTCAAATAATGAATGGTAGTTGTGATCGCCGCGCTAGTACCTGCCGATGGAGTTGCTATAACCGGCGGGCCAGCGAGCGCCAAGCCGCCGGTATTCTTCGGATAGTAGACAATTACGATATCGGCGTCGCCGCCAGCACCGCCTGTGCTGCCGGCCGAGCCGTCTGCTGCACCCGATCCGCCGCCGCCATACTGGCCGCCCGTCGTGCCGTTTGCGGTGCCGGACGCCGCGCCGCAGCCACCCGAACCCGCGCCGATCGATGAGCCCCACTCGAACCCGGCAACCCCGTTGCTGCCGGCTGAGCATTGATAAGGACCACCGGCTGTGAGGTTTGCCCCGCCGCCGATATTGCTGGTCGCGGTCGTGCCAACGCCGACCACATCGCCGGCTGACCCGCCACCGCCGCCCGAAGCATTTGCGGCCGGGGTCGTGCGCCCGGCGCCTCCGTCAAAGTGTATAGTATTGGTCGAGCCCGTGCCGCCAGCACCGCCCGTGCTGACTGCCGCACTGCCCGGATGACAGGTGAGCGTTACACTGTCACCGGTAAGTGTCGTGTTGCTGGCCGAACTGCCAAGCTGGATCGAAAATGCGGGGTTAGACGTGACAATGAGATTGGGCTCGGCCGCGAATTCTCCACCACCGCCGCCGTGACCGCCGCGTGTACTGCTGGTCCGCGCCGAGCCGGCGCCGCCGTTCCCGTGACAGGCGAAATACCCCCACCCCGGCCAGTCGCTCGGTAATGTCCACGGCGAAGACGAGCTGTGATTGAGATAGACATACGTCTGCGCCGCCGCCGGGCTCGCCCCCAGCAACGTTAGAAAAAAAAGAACGCAAGTGGCTCTACGAGCCGGCATCTGTCTTAGCGAGTTCCGCCGGCGCGTTAGCTTGGGTGGTGACGGCCGTACCGTTCATCAACTGCACGAACGATTGCGCAATTCCCAGCATCGTTCCGTAATCGAAGGGAGTCGCTGCAAAATTCAGGGTCGTTATCACCCGGACATCGATCGGGTGTCCGGTATTTGTCGCACCGTCGGCGGTGCCGAGGGTGCCGTCGCTGTTGAGCGCCGCTGTTGGCAACGCATCAGTAATGTTCCCCATATTAAGCTGATCATAGGTGTTGATCAGCTGATTTGCTGTTCGCAAAATTCCATTAAATTGTTGCATCAGTGATGCTAACGAATTCAGTGTATTGATCGTCTGTTCGTGCGGCGAGCTTGCCATCAGGTTGTCCTCTTGTCTTCCTAGAACTGTGCGTATGTTATGCTGCCATTAACCTGCACAGCCCCGCTGAACACCAAGCATACATCGTCATTTGCATTCGCCGTCTTATACAGGACGCCTATTCCATTGCCAAAGGTGATCCCACCATTCGCTGCGAAGTTCCAGCCTCGCGCAGCTGTGGTGCCGCTTTCGTTGAGCCCTGCCGCCGCGGTGTCGCATTCGTTGGTCGTCTTGGTTCCCTCGATGAGACCCACATTCACGGCGGACGCGACCGGCCCGACGTTGATCGAGCAGATATAGATCTTTTTCGATGACGCCTTGGTGACGATCTTGAGGTTCGAGCTTGATCCATTGGTATCGAAGCCGACAGTCGACGTGTTAGCCACAGTTTGCCCAGCACATCCTTGCTCGACCAAGAGCGAGCCGGTGACGCCACCATTGGCTGCGGTCTGTCCGTTGATTTGCGAGAGATTGCTGCTTTGGTTGGCAGCAAGCGCGCTGTCATTTGAAATCGTCACCCGCGGGATACCGGACCCACCAGCCCCTGTGCCCGTTACCACGTTGTTGCCGCCGAATTGGGAGATATTCGCGACCCATGGACTAGTTGCCTGCGTGACCTCTTGCACATTCAGTAGATTAAGAAGTGTAAAATATGGTGTCAGCGTTGCGCTGCCGGTAATCGCTGTCGATAGTTTGATCTGTATTGCCTGAGCCCCGTGTGTCAGAATCAGAAAAGCCTTATTTGTACTTGCGACCAGAGTATACGGAAGGCTTATCTGGGCCAATGAGGCGGATGTCGGATCGACGACCTGATCGGCGGCCGGCGCTACATAATTCGTGCCATCATAGGAAACCTGGAAAGTGATCGCGCCGCCGCTCACCGTTGTCGTGGTGTCCGTCTGCACCAACACCGCCGAATAGTTCGTGCCAGTATAGATCGTCTGCGTCGAATTGACCGTTGTACCGCTTGTCCAATTCGATCCTGTCGATACGACGGGCGCATATACAACCACCGGACCGATAAAATTTGTGCCTGCCTGAGCGCCGGCACACAACAGGCAACAGAGAAACACGAGAAGTTTTTTCACCGCTTACCCGTGGCCTTGCACAGCGTTGCTGTCGGCTCATTCTTTGTTCCGCGCCAAGCACACACGGCGTCGATTTTGGGAATCATGGATTCCAGCCCGGCAGCATAACTCTTCCAATATTCTGCTTCTTCATTCGCCTTGGTGATGCTCCCGGACAGCGCCTTATTGTGCGCCGCCTCGACTGCGGCCTCGACTTCGGCTGCGGTTCTACGGGTAGCCTCTTCTGTTCGTGCAGCCAGCAACTTTTGGATTGTGCATTGCTGGCGAAAGTCCGTTACGGATTTTGGGTCGGCTTGATATGGAAGCGCACCCCCACACATATCTTGCGCATGCGCCATCGATGCCCACACCACGATGAGGCCGCTAATTATTCGTCCAACCACCATTTGACGAGTACACCTGGATATTCGTGCTAGATTGCGCGTACATGCAGACGGTCGAACCGGCGCCGCTCGACGTGAGCGTTCCCGTACCAGTTGTTCCCGCAATGTTGCCCATTGTAATAATCTGGGTTGCATTCACGGCGATGCTTATGTTGTGTGCCGAAACTTCAGTAAAGCACCAGTTGTCGCCGGCAGCGGTGTTTGCGGCGGTCGGAAGAGTGAAGGTTACGCCAGAGCCCGCTCCAGTGTCATCAAATCGCTTCCAATCATCGGTTGTCGTTGCAACCTGATATGATGTCACCTTACTCACAACAGTCATCTGCGACGAAAGGATATTAGCCCACTGCATTGCAGTTGACCCGCCGCCCTCAGAAATAAGAGCCTGCCCCGCAGAACCTACCGTGGCCGGCAGGTTGAAATTATATGCACTCGTGGCTGACGGATTCTGGATCGTCACCGTAGCGCCGGAACCGCCACCATTCGCAAGCCCCAGCGTGCCGGCCGTTGAGGCATTTACACCGAGGACCGGAACGGCCGAAAAAGCCGGTGTCCCTGCCGATCCGGTATTGTTTCCAAAGACCGTCCCGCCCGTTATTGATGAGCCGAACATTGCCGCCGTGACAGTAGAGCACGTAGTTGCCCCTGTGCCTTGGGCGAGCGCCGTTGCAACTTGATTTGTACAGCTATAGGTCTGCACTGGGCTGACAAAAGTTGTCGCTGCTCGTGCGACAAGTGGAGTCATGACCAACGCAACTACAGCAAGACCCTTGAATACCCGGAGCAGCATCAGTTTATACTCCATCCGCCAGAGAGGGACAGCGATACCCATTGCGCTTGGGTAACCGCATACAGTACGAGGTTGGCGCCGGGATCGGGGCACGACACAAAGCCACCATCCGTTGTTGCTGTTGAACCAAGCGAAATGGTTGTGCCAACCGGTGCTATGATTTTGATGAGTTGAGCGGCTGCGATGACAAACCCGTTAACCTGAGTCGCCGACGGTGTGGCCGGCAACGTGAAATCCACTTCGCTTAGAGCGCCTATGTTGTCGAAATAAGTACCTGCATCGGCAGCAGTTAACGTGTAATTCGCTGTTTTGGTCTGCCTAAGTAAAGCGCCGCCCGATACAAGACCAACCTCTGCTTGAAACGAGGCACCGCCTCGCACCACGTAAATTAAATCGCTGGATGCCAGCGTACCAAGTGGCGGCAACTGAGATAATTTCTCTCCAGACATGCCACGCCATCAACGTGATATTTAAGTTCGTAGCCCGATCGGGATCGCCCGCGCAACGCATAATCCGGTTCCGGAATTAACCGTCAACCGCCATGCATTTACAGGGGAGTCCACGTCACTAAATGTATCGCTGGTAATAGCAGACAGCGTTGTCCACACAAACCAATTAACCTGAGGTGGCACGAATGTCATCCCGGACGTATAAATATTCGGCAGCGCGTATGGGATATCCCGCGTGCATTCTATGCTACAATTCGCTGTGCCCGTAACCGTAACATCAAACCCTATATTAAAAATTGCCTGATAATGTGCCGGTATTTGTGGCTGACTACTGCCAACGCCGTTCGTACCTAACGTAATCGCCGCCGTCCATCCACCACCCAGCGGCAACGCCGACGTCACGGTCAGATAATCGAAATAGCTGTCGTAGGTGCCGGCCGTGGTCGCCGGGACGGTTATCGTTTCTGAGATCGTTGTCCCTTGATCGTTTGTTCCGGTCAGCACTAAGGTTCGCTGAGCAGCTTCCGAACCAGCCGTCAGGCGTACCCTGCGCTGGCTATCGAGTGTCGCGACACCACCGGTTACCGTAGAACCGTTCAAGGTAAGAGGCGTGCCACTCACTGGCGTTTGAGACAGCGCAATATTATTCGCCGAAGCTGCGGTGAGCTGCTTCTCTATGCGCCATGTCGAACCGTAGATTAGGGTCGCCATCAGGCACTCCCGTTTGCATGCCGAGGAGGTCTCGGCATCTGGTCGAGAGCCGTTATCTGCTCAGAACTTCTAGCCGGCATCTCTAGGGCTTTCAGCCGTTCCATCAGATGCCACATTTTGAAATTATTCACCTTAGGATGATTATCTGGGTCAAGCTCTTCTATCTCTTGACGTATCTGAGCTGCCCGCTCCCGGTGAACTGCTTTGGTTACCTCGACAAGTTCGAGGTTTGCCTCCGTTAACTCGGTAACTTTGACAGCTAGCTTCCCGACCGCTTGAATCGTCTGGAACAACATGATTTCAACGCTCGTAGCACACCCGCCCTCAGGGCGTCGCCTGAAGAATTGAAGGCGTATCCCAGCCGACATGAGCCTGAGCGCCATCCCAGCGCGCCGGGCAGAGATATCGATTCACATCGTCATCCCAAAACATCGGCTCGCCGCACTTACACTGAGCAGGCGTGCGTGCCGCAGACACCTCGGCAGGGAGGATCGTCGGGGGAGAGGTGCCCGCCAAAACATGGCGTCGCGATCGGCGCGAAGCAGCACGCACAGAGGAGGCAGCAGCGTTGATCATGGTAAGATCTCCGCCGTAGCCGGATTGTCGATGATCTCTCGGACGATATCGTGAACCGCCTGAGTCGTAGTTCCTTTACCGGTATAGGTTTTTGCCTTGTTATCGCGGCTAATCACGACATCGATCTTTGTCTCGCCGGAGCTTTTTCCGGGTGATTCGGTCACCGAGACATCAGGACGGGGAAGCGTCGTCATGCTGCGAGGATCTCGCGAATCCGAGTCTTTAACCGCTCGATCTCTGGCCCTTCATCCGGAAGAGGAATTGGCGCGAGATCGGGATCAATGACGCGGAGAACGGCCACCATACACTCACGCAAACGGTCCCGTCGCATCGGGCCAATGGTGTCCCATGTGATGGGATCCCCATTTAGGTCGGTTGCTTCGGCGGTCTCTGTCGCCACAAAGGCCCTTCCCATCGCTTCGACAAGATCTGCCATCAGCTTAGAACTGCGTCACGCCCCACATGCCGGCAACCGTGTCCGAGTTCGCTGGTCGGACCGTCTGTTTCACCTGTAGCCTGATCGTGCCATCCGATGGAGTTTGAAGAGCATAGGTGCCGCGAGTCGCCCCGGTCGTGGCCGTCGCCGGATTTGTCGTGACCGCCGCGACAAAGCCCGTGCTCGCGGTGATCAGGGTGTTGCTAACCCACACCAGGACATCACACCACAGATCGGCCCGGAGCGGGAACCCGAACACATCCGCTGTACCTACGGTTAATGTCGTCGCGCTCGTTGTGGTCGGCACGATGGATCCGATCCACTTGAAGCCCTTGAGGCTCGTGTGGGTACCAGACGCGATTTGCTGAGTTACGGGGACACCGTAGATATCGTATCCATGTACCGTGATAACGCTCGCGCCGCCGGTTACCGTAATCGCCCGGTCGGCAGCCGCGAGGTTCCACGCCTGCAGCGCGCCTGAAGTGCCATATCCTTTGTATGTTGGCGCCGCATCAATCTGCAGTGCTCCTGCCGGGATCACATTCAACGTGCCAGGGACCGTGAAGGCCGTCGCCAGGATCGATGTGCCGGTGCCGGCCGTCAAAGTGAGCGGAGTGAGGGCCGTGGTTCCAGTCGTCGTCACGATGTTGTTTACAACGATGGCGGCCGGCGCAAAATCGAGCGTGAAGCTTAGATTTTCGAGATAGCCGAAATCCTGATTCGCGTATCCGCCAGCTACGAGATCCACACCATCTGGCCGCGACCGGATGCGGAAATCGCGCAGCATATTCCCAGCATAAAAGCTATTCGGCCCCGCATCAGGGTTTTCATTGCTGCCTGACACATAAGGCGCCGGGCCCGTAAAGGTCGGTGTCGTGCTGCCGATCGCCGGGTTCACCCCGACCGAAACCATCGGTCCATCGCTGCGTTGTATCGTCATGCGGTACGCTCCTTACCCCTGAACCAGCGCACAATTAACTACCTTGTATGTCGCTCCTGGACACATCAAAGTCCGCGCCGAACCGTTAAACATCAAACTCGCAACAGACTGATTTGCTGCCGGCTGTTGTCGAGCAAAGATCCGCTTTGCCGCTCGTTCCAGCTGTGCTGCAGTCGACGGCACCGCTCCCACCAGCGTTGTTTCCTGATGCACATGCGCTATGGCGCCCGTCTCGGGATCATACAGGACCACCGTCGACACCTGCGCCACCTGTGCCATCGGATCCGGCATCGTGTCTCCTGGCGGCGCGGGTGGCGGACACGCTGGGATTGTCGTGTTCATCCCTTACCCCTAACTAAAGATGTCAACATTCCCAACCCCGGCCGCAAAGCATCTGTTGACGTAGAGCCCAAAGGTCACGTTCGTAAACCCGGACCCATGCACGATCTGACTATCGACGTGGAACGGTGTGCCATTCCGCACATATTCGACGATGTTCACTTTCGCGCCGGTTTGCGAATCGCCCTGGTTTTCAAGATGCTGCTGAAGCACCGGATAAGCGCGCACATAGCTCGACGGCATGTTGACCGAGAAGCTCCAGCTCGCATCCTCATTCTGAGCCCAGCCCCAGAACCATTCATAATAAAAGCCGTTGAGGCTCATGCTGCCTCGTCCTCCTGCTCAGCGTGGCGACGTAGGTAAGCGATTATGCGCTAGGAAACGAGCCACTGACGGCTCTAGGGTTACGCCAGCCAACGCCGTATCTCTGATAACCCACGATCAGTAGGTTCCCCGTCAACGGATCGACCTGCATATCCAACTCGAACGGAATACGCTCATAGCTGACGAGACCGGGCACGCTGCTCTTTACAAACCAAGCGGTCGGCGAGGAGAGGAAGTCCATCACCTGATAGCCTTCCGGCAACCCGCCCGAGCTTAGGAAAGCAGTGATGTCGTTGGCGTTGGTGCCTGGCCGGAGTTCGGCTTTGGTAAGACGTTCGGCGGTGAATTCGAGCGCGATCGGCACGGCGAGCCGGCGACCACGGGCGAACATACGCAACCCGGCCTGATCGGGGAACACGCGGATCAGCTGCAAGAGATACTCGATACCGGCTTCGTTGAGCCCGATATCGGGCGACGGGCGGTTTGAGTAAGTACCGTTGTCGATCGGATGCGCAGTCGAGAAGAGCGGCTGGTTGTCACCGATGACGGTGCCGATCAGCGTAGTACCGGTGTTCAGCACGTTCGCGTGGATGATCTCTTCGGTCTGCGCGAAGGACTCGGCGAGACCCATGGTCATCGGGCCGAACTGGTCCTTGTAGAGATTGTCATCGAGCATTTCGCGGGTCAGCGCGGTGCCAAGACCGAGCGCGATCATGTCGATGTTGTAGATAAACCGCTCGCCGGGCGCGTTGTCGAATGTAGTAGCGCCACCCTCGGCTTTAAGTTGAGCGAGGCCGGTATAGCGGTTTTCCGCCGCGCGCTCCAGGCTCATCTTAGAATAGCCGCGCAAAAACATTTGCGGCCATTGCTTGGCGATTTGCGGGTATCGACCTTCCACACCGGCTAGTCCGGGAAGAAGCTCGTGCGGTATTGATGCACGTGAGACGGCCATTTAACGAACTCCTTCCTAATACTCTCGTTTATTCTGGCGACAGATTGACCATAGTCACCCACACCCGGTTATAGGGATTTGCCGGGTCATACCCCGATTGCGTGAACAGCACGTTCTGGGTGGGAAGGTCGTAGATCCGGAAGATTAGGGTACCCTGCGTGTCGCTCATCCCGGCGGTGTCGAGCGTGTAACTCGATTGGTTGCCCGCACCGATTTGGGTGCCGCCAGAGCCGGCGTTAAAGGTAGCAAATTGACTTATATTCGCCGCGGTTATCGGCCCAAGGATGCACTGCACTTCAAAGATGGAGCCTGGGTTCGAATATCCGTATGCGGTAACGGTCGTACCCGAAACAGCATCCCCGGCGCCGTTCCACCAGTTCCGGCGCACCACTTTCTGTTCAGCGATGCTCGTCCATTCAAAGGATTCGAAAATCCCCGCAATTGCCGTCGAGGTAGACGTCGCAACATCGACCACGCCTGCGACGGGAACCTTGATCGGATCTCCACGAAAGATCTTGCTAGTGTTCCCGGTCGCCAAATAAAACTTCCGCAGACCATAAGTCGCCGACGTCCCATCGATCATCTTTATGAACTTGAAACCAAAAGGCGAATTTGGGTTAGTGGCCACAACTTTTACTCCTCTTACAGCAGACTCACGCGTGTCTTATGTTTGGCCATGTTCTCAGGCGCCCATAAGGGCCGCAGATTCGCCAAGGCCCAACACGCCTTGAACTCCGGATCATCGGTGGTGGAGAACTTGAAAGACGAGATCGGAAGAATATGGTCGATATGCCACTCACCATAATTCTCCCAGGACATCCCGCGGGTGAACTGCCGTTCAAGATGCCGAGCCAACTGCTCTACCGTATAGCCAAGCGCCACAAATGTCGGGGCACGCTTTTCTCCACCCCGAAGGCAGCTTCGCACCGCAACTCTCATACGATCAGCTAGGCTAACCGGGCAGCCCCTTCTTAGCTCTTTCCGCCTAGCATTGATCAAGTCACGATTCGCACGAATTTGGTCGCGGCCAACAAGTTCGTATCGAGCGCGCTCTTTCCGCTTTTTCTCTTCGACCCAGGTAGGATCTTGGCTCTTTTTCGCTCGATAGGCGTTGGCGTTTGCGCGAGCAGGTGCAGGATTCTTAGCGTACCTAGCGTTCTGATACGCTCGCCGATCCTCTAGATTAGCCTGGTAGTAAGCCCGCTGATACGCATTGATCACGTCACGCGAATCGGGGTCTCCACGTTTTTGCGCAGAGTATTTACGCTGGCTCGCTGCGTGCCCGGCTCGCCACTCAGGATCAAGCCGCCTCTTCGCAAGGTACTTATTCACGCTCGCTTGTCTCGCGAGGCGCCGTTCGTCATCATTATGGTAAGCCATAAGGGGCATTATACTACACTTCCCCTTCAGACTTGAATGCTTCGTCGAGTTCAGTATTTACATACTGACGGGTGCGGCCATAACGCACTTCGGTCCCGCCGCGGCCGGTACGATCCCCGATCTTCTTCCGAGAGATCATTTCTAGCCGCCGCATTTGCGTATCGACCTGATCTTGGGCGGCCTTCAGCCGATCAACCTCGGCTCGCTTAGACAACTCCGCCGCTCGAATCATGAGCATCTGGCCGTCGATCTCTATCGGATCGTCGGCTTGGACATTCGGCACATATCCGGCTCGACGTAGATTGTCGGAATACTCGACGCCGTATCCGGACAATTGTGGGAAATCACAGGCTCGGGCAGGCACCCATCCGTGCCCCATGGATCGGCGAAGCTGTCCTGAGTCCAGACCGTTTACCCGGACAGGAACCCACTCGTGATCACAATCGGGAACAAAATCTTCCCGATGAATGTGATATTTCAGATGCCCATCGGGTACGGGCTCAACCCGAGCCATCGATCGGTAATAGTCCCGGGCCTCTGCCCGCTGCATATCACGCTGTGAACCGCGCTCGTCGGAAGCCACAGCTGGTCGGCGAGTTGCTTCGCGCGCTAAAGCGAGTTGCGCGCTTGCCTCTGCAGGAGTGGGGACTTGCTGTGAAGCAGCCATCAACCTCTCCTATCGATCCAACCCTGGCGCACCCGCTCCGCGGCAGGGCTGATTTTCCAGTCGTTGTATTCTTTGAGGATGGCTGCTTCACCACCCTTAAGGGTTTCTGCGCTAAAGATGTGCGGGGCGAGGGCCAGCGCCGTTTCGCGCTCGCCCGGCGTCAGGGTCAGAACAGTCCGGCGTCCTGTTTCGCTTACTCCCCGGCGCGTCGGCGATCCCGCCACGGCGGCACGCATCGCCCCGGGCCCCGCTGCACGGGCTTGTGGCTGCTCGGCGCGGCGACCAAATGCCGGGCCTCCATCGTTCGAAGGCATATCCGGCTCCTTGATGATGATCTCGGGAGCCAACTCGTCGCCTCCGTCGAGATCAGTGGTT
>Ga0126378_10000141_pt1 | contig 53493 bp, 56 predicted proteins | sample PanSoiMetPlot_23_FD_92587 | JGI IMG/M metagenome (GOLD analysis project Ga0126378, IMG submission 92587) | Tropical forest soil microbial communities from Panama - MetaG Plot_23 | ecosystem: Environmental > Terrestrial > Soil > Tropical forest > Bulk soil | place: Panama | collected 2016-02-17 | reverse complement strand
GGTCGGCAACTGGAAAAACAGGCGTTCTCAAAAGGGGATGACGACGCCGCGGTTCATGGCGGCCATTTGTGCGCCTTCGGAATCGCGCACCACAATGCGCAGCAGGAAAGTTCCCGGCTGCACATCGAAGGTGGACTTGATGCTGACGCCAGAACGATTTAATTGCTCGAGCGTGGCGTCCCGCAACTGCATATCGATTATCTTCTCCACGCCGGTCACCAGGTTGCCATTCTCGTCGAAGATTGCCGTGGCCACCGTCAATTTGTCTTTGCTTCGGTCTCCTGCTCGCACAAATTTGAGGCCCTTGGTGGTGACGTGCGCCACGACCGACAAGCGCACGCCACTGGCGGTCTTAAAAAACTGCGTCTGGCAATCCAGCGGTAGATCGCGAAGCTCCTCCTGAGAGAAAACAGCTTGCTGAATTTCTTCCTTGGCGGCGACCTCGGGATCCACGTTTCCCTTGGGCGCGAAGTATCCGTGGCGAGCCTGCAAGTTCCACTTTTGCTTTCCGGTCAGCACCACTTTCAAGCGATGAAATTTGCCGTCGAGCTTGAGGTTTTGCGGCGTGAAGCCGAGGACGTACGAGACTTCGGGCTCTTGAGCGGCTTGGAGGAGACCCTGGTCAATGTCGTTGCGGTTGTGAAAGAAGGTTCCGCCTGTGCCATCCGCCAATTCGGCTAAGACGTCGGACTGAATCAACTCTTCGGTGCTGATGAACCCCATGCGAAGACCGGAAGTGGCCGGATTGACGGCGAGAGAGGTATTGGAGACGTCAAAAGCCGAGGAAACGTACAAGCCTCGCGCGTCAATCGAGTTGATAACGATGTTGGCCCTGGTGGCGCGGTCGATGACGTCGCTGGATTCCCGCATCACCGGAGTTACGAAAAATCCCGGAGACATCAAAATGATAATGCGCTGGCCGGGGAGCGACTTCATTCGGCCAATGACTGCGTCTAGATTGCGGTAGGAAAACTGGATTTCCGATTCGCCGCTAGAGAGTTCGCGTTGCGCCGCCATTTGCACGAGCTGCGCAGCTCCCCTTGGATTATGGGAGCATGCTGCCGCATCCGCAGTCGCAACCTCCGTTGCGGTCGGATCGTTGACTTCGATGATCTGATACGCCTCGTAGAGAGTCATCGGCGGGCAATCAGCGGGGCCGTGATCCCTGAGCGGCCGTGGAACAATTCGCAGCAGAACGTCCTCAATCTTGGCGCGATCAGAAGTGAAATCCTGGTTCACCTGGCCGGAAGAAGTCACGATGGCCAAGCGATCGCTAGACTGCATAGCCGCCAACAGTTTCATTGCGGCCTGGCGCGAAAGCATCGCGTCCTGGATGGTGAGATGCAGATCGTCGAAAAACAGGGTGATAAACCTCTGCGGCAGATCGGGCGCCTTCACCGGTGCGCCTTCAGAAGGAGCGGCTCCCGAATCCGCTTCCATCTTCACCGCGGCGACATGCGAGCCGGGAGTCTCCACAGAAAAGCTGGAAATGACCTGCACTTTGCGATTGTCGAGCAGCTGAAAATCTTCCTTTTTCAGGTTAGTGATGTACTTACCGTTGGGATCGCGCACCACCACGCGGACAGAAACGAAGTTGATGCGCACTCTGAAAGTCGCAGGAGAATCGCGCGAAACGATTTCGTCGTTTTTGGCTTTCGAGGACGGCTCTTGTGCTGGAGCATTCGGTTGAGACTGAGGAGCTTGCGGAGAGCTGGAAGGAGTCTGTGCACGGGCGTCCAACGATGAAAAGGCAAGGAGTATTCCGGCGAAAAGAACGCGGGAAACAAGACTCACAAGGCAGTGCGCGCGCCGGCCGAGTGGTACTCTCCGCATCGTTTGTCGCCTCTCCACTCCGTCAGCTTTCGACAATCTAGTTGCAAAGAATCGGGCTGTCAACATTATGGAGTTTTCTGCTTGCGGGCGCGGTAAGCGGCCAGGCTCCAGGAATCCTGCGCTTCGATGTGCCGCAGCACGTAGCGATCGCCGTCGCTGGCCAGCACGCGAAAGTACGTTTCGCCCGGCGAATACCAGCGATCCTCGACTTCGACGATGTCCAGCACGCGCTCGCCGAGGTGCAACCGCAACGGACGCTCGGCTGCCTTGAAGCCGGAATAGCATTCCACTCGAACGAGCAGTTCGCTCACGAACTCGCTCCTCGGGCGCGGCTTTCGGCCAGCTCGGCGTTCCAACCTGCGCCAAGAAAGATGATCACGGCAGAAAGCTGCATCCAAAAAATCAAACCGATGACCGCTGCCAGCCCTCCATAGACAACACTGTAAGGCACTCGCCGCACGTAGAATCCAAACACCACGTCAGTAAGCCACCAGAGAACCGTCGCAACCATGGCGCCAGGGAGCACGTTGCGCAGACTATTCTCGCCTGGGCGCGCGACTCGATAGATGGCGGTGAGTGCAAGCATTGCCAGGACCATAGTTGCGGCGGGAAAAAAGACGTTCCACCAACCGTGCAGAATCGCGTGCTTGCCGACTTCGTGCGCAATCCAACGACGCAGCGGCCTCCCTAGAATTCCCAGAATCGCTGCGGCAAGCAACGGCGCAATCGTAATCAGCAGCAGAAGAAGCCCGCGAAGCTGGCGATGCCAGAATCCCGGCATTTCTTTCTCGCCGTAAATGATATGGACTCCTTCCATTACAAGCTTCATGGCTTGCGAACCCGCGATCAAAGTGCCCGACCATCCCAAGAGGGCGATCTTCCAGGCATCCGAACCGCGATTCACCAGGAATTCGGAAACAATTCCCTGGCTGCCGGGCGGAAGAAATGCTGTCAGGTCCCGGACTAATTCAAGCAAGCTGGCCTTGCCGCCGAAGCGCGTGGTGGCCAGCGCCACGGCGATCAGCAAGGCAGGAAAAAATGCGAGGAAGAGGTTAAAGGCGATAGCTTGCGAGATCATGCTGCAGCGCGGAAAGACCCGCTTGAGCGCTCCGTAGCTCCGCCGAACGATCGTGCTGAACGAAATCATCGGTGGGCATTATAACCGCGAGGCTCTGGCGCAGCGCGAATCAAGCACGCGACTCCCTGTTGATTGAGTGCACCGCGCCGTGGCCTGGGTACACGCGAGTGGCGCCGCGCTCGCGGAGCAATCGCCAGCTTGCGGCAGCTGTCAGGCTGGCCGCGTCTTCTCCCACCAGCATGGAAGGAGTGAGGTCGCCCGTGAAAACAGAGCCATCGTCGAGCAAGAGCGACACGCTGTCGTCCGAGTGCCCTGGCGTGTGCAGAATTTCGCCGGCAATTCCGTTACGGCTCAGGAGCGCGCGGCTTTCCGCGAGTGGAATCACCACATTGTCATGAGTTGCGATGTCACTGTAATGGTCCGCAGGCTTGGTCGATCGCTTCATCAGCGGGATGGCTGCGACTTGCGGCTCGAGCACCAGCAGCGGAACGCCTGCGTTCTTCAAATCCTGAGCAAGGCCGGCGTGATCGATATGGTAGTGCGTGGCAAAGCCGTAGCGGATCTCCTTGAGAGGCACGCCCATACGGTCCAGGTTCGCGCGCATCGTGCCCATGGTGCCCGGCCAGCCGAGGTCCACGAGCAGACGGGACGTGCCGGCACTGACCACCCAATAGTTGGTGGAGCGGTAGCCGACGTTGACGATGGTCACAGAGTTGGCTTTGGACATGGCTGCGAAAGCTAGCTGGCGCGCTTCTCCATGTGAATCACCGGAAGGGTTTCGCCGTTCGCTAGAGGAATGGAGATGGGCTTCACCGCGACGTAGCCTTTTGCGCCAAAAAGTTTGGCGCCGGTTAGCGTGGCGCCCATTTCGTAGCGCGTGAAGCCGGCGGCGCGAGCGGCTTGTTCGCAAGCATCGAGGATTAAAGTACCGACGCCTCGCCGCGCCCAGTTGGGGTGAATGAAGAAGGCGCGAATCTTGGCGGCGTCGCAGTGCGGGTCTAACAAAGCATCTTCGCGCCCAGTCCAATGGTCGCTGCCGTACAACGTCTTGCGCTTACTCCAGCCGCCGCAGCCAACGATAATCCACTGGGCGCTTGAGCTCGACGAATTGCCAAGAGAATTGGACTCGCTTCCGGCCGGCGTGGAAGAATCCGCGGGGCTTCGCCCCTCACTACAGGAGGCTGCTTGCGCGACGATGTAGGTACCATCAGCAATGAGCTGCGTGTCCACGCCGAAGACAGCTTGCAGCGCGCCTTCGATCTGCGCCGGAGTGTAATCTTCAGTTTGCAGTACGCGCGCGGAAGCTTCGATCAGCGCAGTTAGGGCCGGCACGTCCTCGGGAACGGCGAGGCGCAACTGAATCGTGTTGGCTGGTGTCGCTGTCATTTGCATCGCCGAAATACTTGTGAATCTTACCGCCAAACCAGGAAGCTTGCGATTTGCTTTTGGCGCGGCGAGACCATATGCGTTATGACTTGCTGGGAATATCCAGGACCAGCGGGACACGGAGAAAACTTCATGCTCTACATGGTGATTGAGCGCTTCAAGAATCGCGACCCCATTCCGGTTTATCGCCGCTTTCGAGAAAAAGGGCGAATGGCTCCGGCCGGGCTAACCTATAGCGACAGCTGGGTGGAGACGAACTTTGACCGCTGCTTCCAGCTGATGGAGTGTGACGATCCGCAACTCCTGGAGGAATGGGCGGCGCACTGGCGGGATTTGGTGGAATTCGAGTTTCTGGCGGTGAAACGCTCGAAAGAAGTCGCCGAAATGCTCGCGCCTAAGCTCTAATCAGTGAGGGCCGGGACTGTGCTGAATTCGGCGCAGGCGGGTCATCAAGGCGGCGAGTTTTGGCCGGTCTTGCTCAGTCAGGGCGGTAAATTTCAATCCCAGGCCCGCTCCGGCTTTCACATGGCGAACCACCGCGTCGGCGCGAATCTGCCCCTCTTCGACCAGAAAATCCAACCGGGTTAGCGTTCCAGCGGGCCGAAGCAAGGGCGTTTCAATAAACAACCCGCCCATGCTCATGTTGCGGACGGGCGAAACATCCTCGCGCCCCTGGCACTTCCAGTAGACCCACACGCCTCCTGGCGCGTGGACACGCGAGGTAAATCGCCGGGAAGGGGCGCTTGCGGGCACTGCTGGATTCTCCCAACGTTCGAGCCAGCCAATTGGCGATGGCCAATCAAGCTGTACACCAGCAATATGTCGATAGTGTCAAAGGAGCTTGAATCGTTTCGCCTCTCAGAACCTTTTCGCCTCCGGCTGGAACAGTTAGGCTGGAATTTACTCGACAATTGCCCAAATATCAAATGATAAAAACGCATGCCTGCGTCCTACAAAATCGATAAACGGCGCCGGCTGGTTGTCAGCACCGCTTCAGGAGTATTCTCCTTGGCTGACGCAGTTAGCAATCGGGAGAACCTGGCTAAAGATCCGGACTTCGACCCTGACTTCTCGCAAATTGCTGACTTTACGCAAATTACGCGCGTCGAACTCACCGCCAGGGAAATCCACGAGCTCGCGCAGGTAGGCATTTTCTCCCCGCACTCCCGCCGCGGCTTTATTATGCGGAGCGCCCATATCTACGGGCTTGGCCGCATGTACGAAATCCTGCGGGAAATGGAGGGGGAGAAACGCATTCGGGCGGTGCACACGCTCGACGAGGCCCTCGCCTGGGTGGCACACGGATCGTCGGAGGGCTAAGAGGCTCACAACCCCTGGGCGGGTGGCCTGTACGCCCTGGACCGAGAAGATTTGCGTGGGGTGGGGGTGCCCCACACGCCGGGTGGCCCGGACGAAAAATTCGGAACCAAAATTTGGCTCGTGGAGGGGGTGCCCCACACGTCGCTTCTACGTGTGGGGTTTTCAGTTTTTTCGTTTGACGTTCGCATCATCCTACCGGATCGATGGGAACCAGCCCCACTGCTCCCTTCGCGTAAAACGACCAACTACTCCACGGCCAATCCTTGGGATGAGCGACGAGCTTTCTCGTAACCGGGTTGGCGTGCATGTATTCCAGCTTCTCGCGCAGTTTCTTTTTGCTCCACACGTTGAAGTCGTAGAATCTCGGCTGCCAGAAGCGCGGCAGGCTCCCTTCGCCTTTCGGAAATGCCAATTGCATTTGCCTGGTCGAAACCAAACGCCCCCGCTTTCTCAAATCGCGCGACACACGCTGCTTCAAGACCTTCAGGATGACCGAGGGCGTGGCATTGGCGGATTCGCTGATCAGCAGATGGACATGATTGGGCATCACCACGTATCCGACCAGCAGAAATTCATAGCGTTCCCGAATCTTGCCCAACGCTTGCACGAAGAGGTTGCGCGCCCGCACGGTCCGGAACAAAGGCAACCGCTGATAACAACTGAAAGTCAGGAAATGCAGATCTCCGCGACCATAATAGCGCTTCAAACCCTTGGGCATGAAGAAAATCCCCACGCGTAAAACCGACGCGTGGGGCACCCTCGTTTCGGTACTCCGTGGTGTGTTACGACGGTGATATCCTCTCACCGATGTCGCCGTCAAGAACAAGAACCAACCAGCGCCCGGGCCACCCGTCCAACGGTCAGGTACATCTGGAAGTTCCTCCAGGCTATACTAATCCTTTCGTTCCCCCGAGGCCGTGAATCCGGGAACCTCAATCGAATAGATCATGAATCTACTCATATTGAACGGAGACGCAGACCTGCGGCCGGGGAAGAATCCGCTATATCGCGGGACCTACAGGGCGAACCCGAGCCACTGTGACGAACTCCCCGATGACCACGAGATTAACCAACTGTTCTTCTGGTTCCTGGAAGAAGAAGGGGAACTGGGAGTCGTTCATGTCACGCATCCCGTTCCTTCATGTTCGGCAAGGACACTCCCCTCGACACCTGCGGGTCATTTGGTGTAAAAATGACTGTCACCCCTCAAGGCCCCTCGCAAGGTACATTCGGAAGGTACACAATGAGAGGCTATCTCAACAAACTCACGACAATCGCACTTTTCTCTCTACTGGGCGCTGGCATGCTGGCCGCGCAAAGTTCGGGGAACAAACCGCAAAGCAGCTCGCAGGACAAAACGAGCAGCGCTTCGCAGGACAAGAGCAGCACATCGCAGGACAAGCCGAGCCAGCCGCAAGAATCGCAAGACAAACCGAGCGCCGACTCGCAGGACAAAGACAAATCGAGCGACAGCCCCGAGCCCTGGTATTCGAAAATCAATCCGGCCAAACTGGTGAAGCATTACAAGTCGGCGAATGACCAGCTAGCCTCGAATGGGCAGATGGAGGACAAGCTCAGCAAGCAGTTGCGCATCCAGAAAATTCTGGGTGAGGATCAGGAAATGCAGGTGGTTTGCTCGGACTTCCGGGACCTGCCAAATTGCATCGCGGTCCTGCGCCTGAGCAAGAGTCTCCCCGTCGAGTTCACTTGCTTGAAATGGAATGTGACGGGTGTGAAGCCGAAAAATGCCGCGGAATCCTGTGCAGGGCCTTCCAGCGGCAAGGCCATGCCCCTGGATCGTTCGATCGACTTGCTCAAGCCAAGCTTGGTAAAGCCAAGCGTCGATGACAAGGAAGAAGCAAGTAAGGCTTTGAAAAAGGCTCACGACGACATCCACGACGCGAGTTCCTAGTGGGCTGTAAGAGCGGTTCTCGTGTGATTTAGCAGTGGCCTCTGCTGCAAAAAGAAAGGGCGCAGCATGCTGCGCCCCGACAACGGGAAACGCCCTCTGGTGTCGCGGAAATCGGTTCGAGCCGCGTCAGCTTCCGGCCGGGGCCTGCAACCAGCGCAAGACTCTGCGATGAAGCGTAAGTTCGCCGCTGGCCATCGGCGTTTGCAGCCAGTGGAGGATTCCGTGCCAGCCAGCCGCCAAATGGTGGCTTCGCGGTTCCGGCTCTGGAATGGACAGAGCGGGCGCTTCGCCCGCCGGCCATTCTGCCATGACGTAGGGCGTAGCATGATGTGGCGCGGGATTGGCCTTGGACTGCTCATTGACTGAATCTGGCAGGGAAAGCTTGAGCAGCGCGCCAATCTGTTCTTGCGATGCCAGAATGGTCTTGAGGGTTTTGCGCGCAAACCACACGCCGGCCACCAGGAAGGCGACCTCCGCAAGGAGACTACCGAGGGAATACCAGTTGCTCTGCATCCAAGCAGTGATTTCGTTCATAGTCGCACCTTAGGCTTGGGCAACTTAAATTTATCGCTTCGGCACGCTGTGGAAAACTGGCTCAAAGTCCAAGAAACGGCCAGTTCCGTGCCTGCCCCCGCGTTCCATGCAAAGGGGGCAACCAAAAATGCACTTGACACGGCCGCCACGGTGGCTTAAGTAGATGGCTCCGGCTGGAGCCGGCGTTTCTTTCCGCTCCCAGCCCTAGAAAGCCCCGCCTGCCCTGCCTAACACACCTCAGGAGGTCCTTATGACCAATCTTATCCCACGCAATTACATCACTCAGGAGATGCTCGATTTCCGCAGGGAAGTCGATCAAATCTTCCAACGCTTCTTGAGTTGGCCCTCAAACCGAGAAGAATTCACTTTGGACGCCGGATTCTCGCCCGCCGTCGAAACCTTCATTGATCCAGACGCAAAAAAATTTCACTGCCAGGTGACACTGCCGGGCGTGGACCCCAAAGAAGTGAATCTGCAAATTGTGGGAAACACGCTGACGATCACCGGCGAGCGCTCCACTACCCACGACACCAGCGAAGCCGATTATCTGCATCGCGAAATCAGGTACGGCGCGTTCCGCCGCAGCCTAATGCTTCCAGAGGGAGTGGAAAAGGATCGCCTGACGGCGGAGTATCGCAACGGGATCCTTGACATCAGCGCGCCGATCGCCGCTTCGGCTCTCCCGCGCAAGGTGGAGATTAAGGCGCTGCCTGCGGTTGCGTCGCGACACGCTACCGCATAGTCTCGCCTATTCTCCTCCAAGCAGGTTGCCCGAACCCAGCCCTTGGGCACACCCCCAAACGGCGAATGAATCGTGGAGGGAGACCGTTAATTTGTCCGCGTGAGTGGGAGCTGCGTCCGCTTGCGGATCACGACGGCTATGCCAAGCAAGCCTGACACAAAGAGGAGCAATGTACTGGGCTCCGGCACCGGCGTGCCCGTCACGCTTCCCGAAGCGCCATTGGCGAAGGAGGAAAAAACAACGTCAAACGTGCTGCCGGGAGCAATGTTGAGCCCTGTAAAGGTTATCGTCGCAGGAAACGTACCGCCCGGACCGTATTGAGCATTCTTGCCAACCGTGCCGCTAGCGCCGCTAATCGAACAGTTAGCACCAGAAAAACCGCCATTGGTCTGGCAGTCGATGAACTGGTTAGAAGGCAGTGTTCCCGTAAAGACAAAAGAAAACGAAGTAACGGTGGAGCCTGTGTCATTCACAACCTGATAGACCGGCGCGGTTTGTGTCCCGATCACGGCTTGAAGAACGATGGTCCCGTTCTGAATGCCACTTAGACTGAACGGGGTTCCGCCGGTGCCGACCAAGCCACCTGAGCCGTTGGTGCAAATCGTGCCTCCGGGAACAGTGCCGGAGCATGCCGTGGCGTTAGCGATGGCGATATTGTCGGCTAAGGCGTGGGGCGCGATCAGCAAAACCCCTAAGAAGCTTAGAAGAGACAAAGCCAGAATTCCTCGAAACGTGTTGCTGCTCATAAGTTTCCCCCAGGAGAAAAATCCCCGGGGGAATGAGAGCACTTGGTGGTCCGCGGGTGAAAAAACCAATATCTCCTTTTGCTCCACCAGTTTTTCTTCTATTCCAAGGCCAAGCCGTTGCGCAGAATGTCCAAGAGTCTTCCGTTCCACCGCAGCATTTGACATTTCGCGGAAATAAATCCGCGCGCGGCCGCGTAAGCCTAGGAGGAGGCAGAGAGGACCCCATGGCGCCGAATCGGACGCTGGTACGATCACTTTGGCTTGCCGTAAGTTTTCTCGCTTTCATCGGACTCGCGGTGGCTACGCGGCGAACTGTCGTCCTTCTGAAGCCCGGAGCGTTGAGCGCAGCAAAAAATCCTGCGGCGGCTCTGGACGCGCACTTTGCGAGTGAGCGAACGCTCGTATTGATACACATTCTTCCTGCGATGCTCTTCATGGTGCTGGGACCGCTGCAATTTGTGCGCGGTCTGCGCGCGAAACATCCGCAGATTCACCGCTGGTCGGGACGGGTCTTTCTCGCTGCAAGTGCGGTCGTAGGAATCAGCGGACTGAGGCTGGCCTTTGGAAAAACGATCGGAGGCATCGACGAGAAGGCGGCCATCGCGCTCTTTGGAACTTTCTTCCTGATTGCATTGGCGAAGGCGCTGTGGCACGCGCTGCACCGCGAGTTCGCTGCGCATCGCGAGTGGATGATTCGCGGCTACGCAATCGGCCTGGCTGTTGCCACGATCCGGCCAATTATGGGGACGTTCTTTGCCGCCGCGCTGATGCGCGGGCATGCTCCGGAGCCTAGAGACTTTTTCGGCACGGCGTTCTGGATTGGATTCACGCTGCAAACCATCGCAGCTGAGATCTGGATCAACTACACCCGCCCGCACCAGCCAGTAGAATTCCGAAGCACCGCAGCGGCACTCTCCAAGAGCTAATCTGCATGGCGAGGGGCTAATTCCTGACCGATGCTCAGTCCCCATTTCACGATCTGCTTTACGACCGGAATCAGGCTTTTGCCGAGGCTGGTGAGGCTGTATTCCACTTTGGGAGGAACCACGGGATATTGCTTGCGATGAATGAGCCCGCGGCTTTGTAATTCCTTCAATTCACGGCTCAGAATTCGCGGCGTCACCGGTTTGCCGCGTGCTGCTACGATTGCCGATCGGCGCAACTGCCCGTAGCGCTGCGGACCGCCCTGGAGTTCCCAGAGAATCCTCATCTTGTACTTACCGCCCGCTGCCAATCCGAAAGCAAGCAATGGGCAAAACTTGCCCTTCCTGGGTTTCGCTTCCATCCTTATCGCTTCCCTTCCGAGCCGTTCTTCCATAGGGACAGGCTGGCTCATAGTATCGTTTTTGTCCGTACTTGCAATATTGTACCTGAACACTTTATCGTGAACGTGCAATGAGCACTTATTCAATTCCAGCCGCAAAGGAGAGCAAGACATATGGTCACGCGGACGCCGAGGATCCTGCTTGCCCTGTCTTCGGTCATTTCGGGTTTGGGCAGCGCCATGCATGCCCTTGCCTTTCCCAAGGCGATGGCGGCGATTGATGGCTCCAACATGCTTCATTTCTACGGTGGTAGTTCTAAAGGGCTTTGGCTAGCCGATTCAGCTACCCTGTTCATTCTCGCGGTGATTTTCGGACTGATTGCTGCGCGGCCTTCGCTGGCAACGAGGCCGCTGGTGATCCTAGTAGCGCTCATCCCTGCAGCGACTGCCATTCTGATTTACACTTTTCTAGGCAATTTTATTGCGGGCCATATCCTGCTGGCGATTGCGGCACTTGCAATTGTTGCAGGAAGCCGGTTTCCCGGATCGGTCGTGGCCAGCCAGAGGCCGTTGTAACGGCGGCCACTAGCACGGCATACTGAACGATGTCTAAGAGATTCCAGACGTGAAAAACGGAGGTCGCCTTGCCCTCTCCCTTCCCTGGATTTCCACCGGAAGCTTTGCAATTCTTTCGCGGGCTGGCAAAAAACAACAATCGCGAATGGTTTTTGCCGCGTAAGCAGATCTTTGAAGAGAAAGTCAAAGAGCCGATGCGCCAGTTGGTTGACGCGCTGAACGTCGCGTTGCACGATTTCGCCCCCGAATACGAAACTGATCCGGGCAAAGCCATCTTTCGCATCTATCGCGATATTCGGTTCAGCAAGGACAAGAAGCCGTACAAAGAGCACATTGCCGCCACGTTCCATCGCCGCGGCGCCATGGGCCACGGCCAAGGCGGCTACTACGTCGCCATCTCGCATAAGTCTGTGGCCGTCGGCGGAGGCATCTATGCACCTGATCCACCGCAGTTGCTCGCCATTCGCGAGCGCATTGCCGAGCGGCACGAGGAGTTTCGGCGAATTCTCGCGGCTAAGCCTGTGCGCAAGCTGTTTGGCAATTTGCAAGGCGAACAGCTTTCGCGCGTCCCGCGCGGCTTCGCCACTGATCATTCCGCCGCGGACTTACTGCGCTTCAAATACTTCATTTTGTACAAGGAGCTTCCTCCCAGCCTCGCCACTTCGCCAAAGCTCTACAAAGAAATCGTAGAGCGGTTCCGCGTGATCGTTCCCTTCCTTCAGTTCTTGACTGCGTCCTTCGCCACTCAGGAGAAGAAACTCGGGGCGCACGCCATGTTTGCGTAGTTGACGCGCACTGGCATCCGGTTACCGCCGAGATCTAAATCATCCAGAAACGGCCGCGTCAAATCCATTCGATGCTCGTTGATTTCGCACATCCGGCGGAATTTTCAACAGGCTGTTGGAAAAGTTCTAGAATTTTAACTTGCGCCAAGCGGCGCGCGCTGCCATCGTGTGCAGACCGGGGAGAACGACATGGGGATCATGAACCGTAAGCAGGTAGCTGCAGAACTGTCGCAGATTCGGCTGCTTTTGCGCGAGAAGAAATTACTCACACCAAATAACAATCAAGCTTTAATGCTGGCACGCGAGATCGTCGCAGTCAGGCGGCTGCCGCAAACACACGGCGAGCCAAAACCGGGCCGGACGGGCCGGGAGTAAATCGAAGGTCAAAGCGATCTTAGGCTCCGAAGCTGTCTCCGTAGGTCCTCATTACGTAGATCCTCTAACCCCATTCACGACTCAGGGTCGGGCGACTCGCCTCTTGCTACTTCCCCGTCGTACACTGTTCTCGGAAAAGCCGCGGGGCTTTGCCCCGCGCTACAGCTTATTTCATCTGCGCAAGGAATCGTTAATGACTACTCCAGCTCAGTTCGTACCGGCTTCGCAGCTTGCACGCAGCGCGAAGAGCGACGAAGTGGTCGCCAAACACAAGAAATACCTGTGGCCCTCGGTGACCAACTACTTCCAGCAGCCGCTGGTGGCCGACCGGGGCGAGATGCAGTACATCTGGGACTTGGACGGCAACAAGTATCTGGATTTTTTCGGGGGCATCCTGACGGTTTCGGTCGGGCACTGCAACCCTAAAGTCTCCGGCAAAGTTGCCGCGCAGGTAAATCGCCTGCAGCACACGTCCACGCTGTATCCCAACGAACATATCGTCGCGCTGGCGGAAAAAATCGCACAGATCACTCCGGGCAATCTGAAGCAGAGTTTCTTCACCAATTCCGGCACGGAAGCGAACGAGGCGGCGCTGCTGCTCGCGCGAATGTCCACGGGAAATTTTGATGTAGTTGCGTTGCGCCATGCGTACTCGGGTGGCTCAGCGCTTGCGAAGGGCGTGACGGCTCACGCGGCTTACCGAAAGGGCGGCGTGATTGGCGTCGGCATCGCGCACGCCGTGAATGCTTACTGCTACCGCTGCCCGCTGCACTTGGAATATCCAGATTGTGAAGTGGCCTGCGCGGGTGACGTTGAAAGTCTTATCCAGACGGGCACGAGCGGGAACATAGCCGCGTTCATCGCCGAGCCGATTCAGGGGGTAGGAGGCTTCATCACGCCGCCCAAGGAATATTTCAAAATTGTCTTCAAGATCGTGAAGCAGTACGGCGCGCTATTCATCTCCGATGAGGTGCAAACTGGTTGGGGCCGCACCGGGAAGAAATGGTTTGGCATCGAGCAGTGGGAAGTGGTACCGGACATGATCACGAGCGCGAAAGGCATGGCGAATGGCGTGCCGGTCGGCTTGACGGTCACGACGCCGGAAATTGCCGGCAGCTTCCAGGGTGCAAACATCGCGACGTTTGGTGGGAACCCTGTTACGAGCGTCGCTGCCAAGGCGACCATCGAATTGATAGAGGAAGAGAATCTTTTGGAGAATGCTCACGTCGCGGGAGCGCACTTCCGCGCCAAGCTCGAAGAGCTGCAGCAGAAGCATGCGCTCATTGGCGATGTACGCGGCATGGGCTTGATGCAGGCGCTCGAATTGGTGAAAGACCGCAAGACGAAAGAGCCTGCTCCTACAACCACGACACAAGTGATGGAGCGCGCACGCCAGAATGGTTTGCTTATCGGCAAAGGCGGCCTCTACGGCAACGTGATCCGCATGGCGCCCATGCTGAACACGACGAAGAGCGACGTCGACGAAGCCATCCGCCTCCTCGACAAATCTTTCTCCGAGGTCAAGAGTTGAAGTTGAAGATTGTCTTTGCCCTGATTGCAATTATTGGAGTTGCAACTTGCCCATCACCGCTCCGGGCACAACAGCCAAGCGAAAAGAAGATTGCCTGGAAGTCGGTGGAATTTGCGATTGTGAAATTCAATGATGAAGCGCCGAAATCGTGGGGCATGTATCACACGGAGAAAAAGGGACTGCTGCTGGTGCGGCTGTGGAAGCGGTACTTGCTGGTGGACGTGAAGGAGCAGGAAGTCTACGAGGTCGATCCGCAGACCGTGAAGCCGGCGGGCGACAACGTGGAGTGGTCGCTTGCGGACAAACCCAGCGAGCCGATTGAAACTGCCGAATGGAAAACGCGCGACATTGGCCCGATGCAGCGCGTAGCTTTTCGTATCGGCAAGGGCGGCCACGTCCTGGACCTGCAAATTCCGCTAAAGCCGAATGGCCAGCCGGCGTATTGAGGATCAGTTCGCCGTTTGCCGTTTACAGTTTGCCGCCAGCAGCGACTACCATTGAGCCGAATAGAGAAGCCCATTGAGAGTACGGAAAACAGGCAGGGTAGCCCGAGCGTTAGGCGGAAGTCTCGTTGGCACGTGGAGGCTCGTTTCCTGCATTTTCGAAGATGACCAAAGCAAGGAGCGGACGTTTCCCTACGGCGAGCACCCAAACGGGCGCGCTGTTTTCACGCCGGAAGGACGCTTGATGGCTCTCCTGACTGCGGAAGGGCGCAAGGTGCCGAGCACCGCAGAGGATCGCGAAGTTGCCTTTCGCTCGGCAGTGGCCTACTCGGGGAGATATCGCGTTGATGGCAATAAGTTCGTGACCAAGGTCGATGTCGCATGGAACGAGGCGTGGGTCGGAACCGATCAAGAGAGATTCTTCAGGATTGAAGGCGATAAGTTATACATCGAGAGCCCGCCGACGGCCAACCTGAACCGTGGGGGTCAGAAGGTGCGCGGCATCCTCGTTTGGGAGCGGGAAAAGGAATACGGCCAGAGCAGTCTCTAGAACTTGTCTCGTAAACAGATCCGACAGAAACAAAGGCAATTCCTCAGGGGCTAAAGCCCTTCTTTCCCTGGCTTTTGATGTCGGAGCTAAAGCTTCGACCCCTGAGCACATTAATGGGAGTTCCTAGCTGTGGAACGTGATTTTTGTTTACCGACGGTAGACGCCGTAGTACCAGGGAATGCCGAGGGCACCGGGCTCGACGCCGACGACAACCTGATCGCCGGGCTTGAAGCGGTCGAAGTCGTCGGAGTCTACGGCCAACCGTTCGTAGTCTTGCCCAACGCGCCAGGAGCGCACGACGAGTCGGCGAGTGCCGCGCACAATTCCCGGCATGTTGTACCGGCTGACGACGGTGGCGTTGAGATGCCTCATATTTTTTTGCGTGTCGAGTTTTCCATTCACAAAGAGCGTGGCGGCGAGAATCCACGGCAGCGGAATGAACCCGGCGTAAACGCGCTTGAGGATTTCCAGCTCTTTGTGGCCGCGAGCGCGGCGCTCAAGAATCACGGCGATGGTCAGGGCCACGAAGAAAACGATTCCAAAAAATACCAGCATGACATCGAGATCGAGAGGCGGATAGATCTGGCTTACGTAGGGAAACACCAGCGAGCCGGCGAGAAAGACACCGGTGCGCTTCACAAAGCGGCGGCGAAACATGACTTCCGCAGCCGCCGAAGTGAGCCCGCAAGAGGGACACTGATCCGCAATACGAGGTGAACCACAATCCAAGCAGCGAGTCATTCTTTCCCACATGCGTCCGGGTGAACAGGACTCGAACGTAGTATAAGCCGACTCAAAGAGTTGGGGGAGAGAGGGACGACAAAAGATCGTGGTAAAGCTTCCGGCTTTCGGCTTCTGCGGCGGAGATGGTAACGCCCATGCCGAAGCCGGGTTCGACGCGCCTTACCAGGCACTCGAGAAGAACCGGCTGGGATAGATTCATCCGAGCGACAAAACCCGCGCCAACCCACAGAGTGTCGGGAGCTTCGATAAACATCCCGTTCGAACTGATGTCTCGGGTGTTCCCGCGCAAGACGGCGGAGCCCCACTCGATCTCGAGGTCGGCACGAAACGTATAACGCGGCGCCCAGCGGCGTTCCAGACGCCGGGCTTGCTGATCCCCACTGCTCATGATCCGGGTGTGACCCCCTGCCAGGGATAACGTGCCGCGGCACCCAAGCAAAATCGCCGCACCAATGCCTTGAGGATACGCCAATCGCCACCACAAGGCATACGACGCCGGAGAGCGATGTTTTGTTCCCGGCAATCTCACTTCGCAAAATGTTTTCTGTAAACAGTTGTAAGTCTTAAAGAAAAGAAAGAAAAGGGGAAAATTATGGTGCGCAAAAACGATTCTGTTGTTTGAGAGGAGAGTTTCTCTAATGACCCATGTCAATGCTGTGAGGGAGCCGCAGCCCCCTTGGCGCCCGGGCCGGAGCGAAGGCGGCGCTGCACTTCAGCCTGTATGTAGCGGCGCAGGTTTTCCGGAACGATGCCGGGCGCGGCGAGGTCGCGAAGATCGGAAACGGTGAGATGAGGCAAGTAAGAAAGAATCGTGGCCAGCGGAGCGGACGGCTGGCGAAGGAGAGCAATTCGAACGTTATAAGAAAGGGACCATTTGCGGTGATGAATGAGCGCAGGAATTACCGGGGCTGGGAGCTTCTCGCGTGAAAGAGCTTTAAGGATTTGCGCCTCGGTCAAATAAGGATTATCGAGAACTACGGATAGGACTTGTGCATGACCTTCGGCGAGGAGCGCGCCTGCGACACGCGACGGTCCGCGGCGGGCGAGAGTGATTTTCTGGCCGAGAGGGATTTGGGGAAGGCGAGCGACGAGTTGCTCCTCCGCGTTGCGTTTCAGTTCAGCGGGTACGGCAGGCGACAGAGCAAGCTGGACCAAATCCATTAAATAGAGGTCGCGGATAAGGCGAAGAGTTACGAGGCGCGGGCCGCGTGGGTGAAAGCAAAGCGCGCGCTTGACGCGATAGCTCTTGAGCAGCGGCTTGCGCTTAGCCACTTCTTCGAGAATCTCGCCAGGCAGATCTTTTCTTTCGACAAGCAAGCAAAGGTGAGGCTCGTCGAGCGCGGGATTGTCGAGCAGAGCGAGGAGCACATCGGCAGAAGGATGGTGCAAGAGCGCGGCAAGGTCATCACCGGTGGCGATTCGGGCGCGTTCGCGATCCTGGGCAGCGGATCCGTGGACTACGGACTCGGACATGAATCAACTCTCAGGGATTTGAAGCGGGCTCGTCAAGGCATCGCGCGCGAGCAGCGCAGCCGATTCGGCAACTGGTCGAGGGAGCGGGCCAATTCGTGCATGCGGAGCGATTTCGCGAACCAGGCGGTCGAATTCGGAATTGAGAAACGGGCTGCCGTCGAAGACGCCACCTGTCTTGGCGAGAAAGAAGCTCGTGTCCTGCAACCGGAGCTGACTGAGAACTTCGCGAAGCTGGGCCTGCAAATCTGCCGCCGCGGATGTAAGGATTGCTCGGGCGGAGGGATCACCGGACTCCGCCGCTTTTGCGACGATGGGAAATACTTTTGGAAAGACCACTGTGGACTGTTCACGCGCGAGATCGACGAATTGATCCCATTTGCAGGCAAAGACGCGGCAGATTTCCTCTGTCAGCGCGAATTTTTCGTTATTCAGAAACTTTTGAAAACAAAGCGCGGTCGTTCGTCTCCCGATGTCGTTGGCGCTCCCGGGGTCGCTGATGATGGGGCCAAAACCACCGGCACGCGCTAGTTTGAGAGGAGAAGTTCTACCAAGTACAGCTGAGCCGGTTCCAGCAATGACCACGACGCTGGGGATTTCGCCGGTGGCTGCCAGAGAAAGAACCAAGTCGCTGATTACGATAATCGTAGCGCTAGGAAAACTGGCTTTCAGATTGTTCTGAACCTCCCATCGGACTTTGGGCTCACCGGCGCCAGAAATGCCCGCAAGAATATAGGCGATGTCCCAAGCTGACTTGGCAGCAGACTGAAGGGCTTTCAGGCCCGCATCCGCGAGGGCCGCAGCGCAGGCTTCCCCGCCGACGTTGACCGCGTTGGAAGGGCCGGAGCGGGAGCGCGCCAGGATCGTGCCGGTTTCGTCAATTAAGACGCACTCCGTTTTTGTGCCGCCGCCATCGAAACCCAGGACACATTTCATGCAAGAAGCATACGTGAAAAATGGAGGAGCGAGTCCGCTGCGGTGCTTCACTGGGATTCTTTGGCAAGAGGCCTGCGACGAGGCCCATTTCCCGGAATCCGCCACGGGATTGAAAGATAAGAAGAGCGGTGTGATCGCACAAGGATTCTCCTTGACAATCTGGGAGAGAGGAGCTAGATTCCTAGCGCGTCTAGGAGAGACTGCTCCGATGGATAAACAAATGGATCTGCTGCAAGGCACACTGGATATGCTGATTCTAAAGGCGGTTTCGCTCGGGCCGCTGCACGGCTATGGCGTGCTGCTCCGCATCCAGCAGATTTCGAAGGATCGCCTGGAGATTCAGCAAGGCTCGCTGTATCCGGCGCTGTACCGCCTGGAGCATCAAGGATGGATCGCGAGCGAATGGGGCGAGTCAGAAAACAAGCGCAAAGCGAAATACTACCGGCTCACGGCGGCGGGAAAGCGCAAATTGCAAACGGAGGCGGAAAAATGGAACCGCATGGCGGACGTGATCGCAGGGATTCTGCAAACTAGGCCTGAGGAAGTATGACTCTATGGAATCGACTTCGGTTTTGGTTGCTCGCGATTCTAGGACGCGGGTTGATGGAACGCGAGATGCATGCGGAGTTGAGCTTCCATATCGAGGCGCGTGCGGAGGATTTAGTGCGCGGCGGCGTGCCGCGCGAGGAGGCGCTGCGGCAGGCGCGCATTGAATTTGGCGGCATGGAACGCGCCAAAGAAGAATGCCGCGACGCACGCGGCACAAACTTCGTCCAAAGTCTCATCCAAGACTTGCGCTTCGGCTTGCGCATGCTGCGCAAGAACCCAGGATTCACCGCCGTCGCGGTACTCACCCTTGCCCTGGGCATCGGCGCCAACACTGCGATCTTCAGCGTCGTTAAGGCTGTACTGCTGCGGCCTCTGCCTTTTAAAGATCCCGCGCTCCTAGTGCGTGTCAATGAGAGTGTGGACAAAGGTACGCGGTCTCCGGTTGCGTACCCCAACTACTTGGATTGGCGCACTCGCAGCAAGGTTTTTGAGGAGATGGCAGCGTTCGGCGATTGTGAAGTCATCATCGGTGGAAAAGACAAAGCTGAGCGTGCTTTTTGCGAGCAGGCCACCGACACGTACTTTCCTCTGCTTGGAGTTTCGGCCGTCATCGGCCGGACCTTTGCTCCGGAAGAAAACTCCACGCCGATGAGGCATGCAGTGGCGCTGATCGGCTATGGGCTGTGGCAACGGCGCTACGGGTCCGATCCCGAGATTCTCGGCAAGACAGTCGAGCTCAATAATTTCGATTTCATGATCATCGGGGTTTTGCCCAAAGGGTTTCTGGGATACTCCGATTCCGCCGAAGTGTGGATCCCGATGGTGATGCGCGATGCGCTCTGGCCACAAACTGCCAAATATGACTTTCTCCATAATCGCGACGTTCACTATCACAAAGTTCTCGCGCGGCTGAAACCGAACATCTCGCTCGCGAACGCTCAAGCAGAAATGGAGACTATCGCAGCGCAGATCGCGAAGGCTTATCCGAAGGAAAACCGCGAACGTGGTGTTTTGGTGACTCCTGCCGAGGAAGACTTCGTGCGAGGCTTTCGCACGCCGCTGCTCACCCTCCTTGCTGCGGCCGTTTTTGTTCTTCTCATCGCCTGCGCAAACGTCGCCAATCTTCTCCTCACGCGAGGGGCCGTACGCGACCGCGAGCTTGCGATTCGACTGGCGCTGGGGGCCGGCCGAGGCCGCTTAGTCAGGCAATTCCTTGCGGAGAGTTTTCTGCTCACGATGGCGGGTGCCGGGGCCGGTCTCGCCCTTTCCTTCTGGGGCCTCGACCTGCTGGTATCTGTCCTCCCGCTTTCGTTTCCGTCCTTTGCGCGGGCGCATCTGGACGGCGGCGTGCTTGCGTTTGCGTTCGTTCTCGCATCGGCCACGGCCATGCTGCTAGCGGTTTTTCCAACTGCAAGTTCCGCACACCACAATGTCAACGAGTCTCTTAAAGAAGCCGCCAAGAGCAGCACCGGCTTGCGTGGGCGACATTTTGGCCGCGTCCTAATCACAGGCGAAGTGGCTCTGGCGCTAGTGCTAATGATTGGAGCTGGACTTCTCCTCAAGAGCCTTTCGCACCTGCTCGCAGATAATCCCGGCTTCCGCCCCGACCACCTGGTGACACTGCGCTTTTATGTTCCCGATCGAGAATATGAAGGCGACGGACGCAAACGTTTCGGTCCGGAACTCGCCGAGCGCATCGCGCAATTCCCCGGCGTCGAATCCGCTGCTGCCACCTTTATCGATCCGTTTCTCTGGGGCGGTCTGCAGCGAGGTTTCACGGTGGAAGGCCATGCCCCGATCTCCAACGCGGAATCCGATACCGTCTATTACCAGGAGATAGGCCCGAACTATTTCAAAACCATGGGCATTCCGGTTCTTCAGGGCCGCGATTTTTCAACCCGGGATTCAATAAAGTCTCGGCTGGTTGTCATGGTTAGCCAATCCTTCGCACACCGTTACTGGCCGGGCCAAGAGGCAGTCGGGAAGCGCCTCAAGTACGGTCCCGAAGACTCGACAAACCCTTGGGTCGAGGTTATTGGCGTCGCTGGAAACGTGAAGTACAACTCTCTGCGCCAGGATCCGGGATCGGAACCAGTGATTTACGGTGCTCTGCTACAAAGCGAAGTGATCATTAATATGAGCCTGATCGTCCGCACGCGCACGGCCCCGGAAGTCATGCTTGGCCCGCTTCGGGAAGAAATGCAACGCATCGACCCGGCAATCCCCGTTTACAACGTCGCCACGTTCAGCGAACGCATGCATGAAGACTCCGCGGAAACGCGCTCGTACGGTTTTCTGCTCGGTCTTTTCGCGGCACTTGCTCTACTTTTGGCCGCGGTTGGCATTTATGGGGTGATGAGTTATTGGGTTACCCAGCGCACCAGGGAAATGGGCATCCGCTTGACGTTTGGAGCCAGGCGAGGCGACCTCCTGCGACTGGTTATCGGTGAAGGAGTGTGGCTTGCTGGTATTGGGGTTGCGGCCGGATCACTCGGTGCTTTGGCTGTCACGCGAGCAATGGCCAGTTTTCTTTATGAAGTGAAGCCCTTCGAGCCAGCCCTTTTCGCAATGCAGGCCATAGCCCTCCTCGGCGTCGTAGTGCTGGCATGCTACATCCCGGCACGCCGGGCGATGCGTGTCGATCCGATGGTAGCGTTGCGGTACGAATAGCCTGCCCGCTTCGTTGACTTACCTCGGAGCGCACCCTAAGATGCTCCGCAAATGGCGGATTCTGGCTCTCTCGTCGGACAAACTATCTCGCACTACCGCATCGTCGAAAAGCTGGGCGGCGGTGGCATGGGTGTGGTTTATAAGGCGGAGGACACTGAACTGGGGCGCTTCGTCGCATTGAAGTTTCTTCCGGATGAAGTTGCGAACGACGCACAGGCTCTGGAACGTTTTCGGCGTGAGGCGCGGGCTGCGTCTGCCTTGAACCACCCTAACATCTGCACCATCCATGAGATCGGAAGGAGCGGGGAGCAGTCCTTCATCGTTATGGAGTTTCTCGACGGGACGACTCTAAAACGTCGAATTGCGGCCGGTCCCCTCGAGATTGACTTGGTTTTACCGCTAGCAATTGAGATTGCCGACGCACTCGATGCGGCCCACTCGCAAGGGATCGTTCACCGCGACATCAAGCCTGCCAACATTTTTATCACCAAACGCGAACACGCTAAAATCCTCGACTTCGGCCTCGCCAAACTCACTGTTCCTGGCGGTCAGCAAGACGAGCAGAATGCTCAGACTCTCACAGCCGCAGCGGAGGAACATCTCACCAGTCCGGGAACGGCGCTCGGAACGATCGCTTATATGTCACCGGAACAAGCTCGCGCGAAAGAACTGGATGCGCGCACCGACCTATTTTCCTTCGGCACGGTGCTGTATGAAATGGCGACGGGAGCGCTGCCTTTTCGGGGCGAAAGCGCAGGAGTGATTTTCGATTCAATTCTAAACCGGATACCTGTTCCGCCAGTGCGCTTAAATGCCGATGTCCCTACCGAGCTGGAACGGATTGTCAACAAGTGCCTGGAGAAAGATCGCAACCTGCGCTATCAACACGCCGCGGATCTTCGCACGGACCTGCAGCGGCTGAAGCGAGACAGAGAGTCGACGCGAAACGTGGCTGCAGAATCGCCCGCGCGACAATCGAAGTGGCCGGCATGGTCGATCCTGGCGGTGGCGGCAGGAGTCGCCGTTGTCGCGGCACTCTTCGTCATTGGAGTGCGGTGGAAAAGACCTGAGGCAACTTTGCACACCACGCTGTCTCAGCTGACTTTTTCGGGAGGAGTCGAGGAGTACCCCGCGTGGTCGCCGGATGGAAAAGATCTTCTATATATCGGCGAAGTTGGTAAAATCCGCAAAATCTTTCGAAAGAATTTGGCCTCCGGCAAAGATGCGCAACTGACGCAAGGAGAATTTGACGAACTCCAGCCGGCTTGGTCTCCGGACGGAAGACAGGTTGCCTTTGTGCGTGACCGCCAAGCCGGCGCAAAGCTGCAACCGGGTGACGTATTCGGTCAGTTTGTGGACGGAGATGTTTGGACGCTCGATCTTGCATCAGGAAGAGAAAGCAAAATTGCAGAGAGTGCCTTCGATCCGGCGTATTCCCCTGATGGTCAAAGAATCGCAGTAGATGCATCATGGGCCGGTCCTCGGCGCATTTGGCTGCTTGACCGCGAAGGTCATAACCCGCAGCAGATCACGACAGATACCAGCGAGGAGATCAACCACATTGCGCCTGCCTGGTCACCCGACGGGAAGAAGATTGTTTTCCAGAATCTCGCGCGAACGAAGTTCGACATTCGCGTTGTAAACCTGGATTCAAAGCAGATGACCTGGATCACGAACGACTTCCGGATCAACATACGTCCGTCGTGGTCACCGTCCGGCAGGTTTATTTACTTCTCATCGGATCGAAGCGGAGGCATCAACATCTGGCGCATGCCGGTTAAAGGCGATGGAACGGTCGATGGGAGCTTGCAACAAGTCACGGCCGGAGCCGGACAGGATGTGGAAGTGGCTGTGTCCAGTGATGGTAAACGCCTTGCGTACGCGACGCTGCGACAAAACGCTGACATCTGGAGACTTCCTGTCCTTCCGCAAACGGGAATGGCTAACGGATTACCCGAGGCAGTGATTAGTACGACCCGAGAGGACAGCCGGGCCGCTTGGTCTCCTGACGGCAAAATGCTCGCCTTCAACTCCGACCGGGCTGGTGACATGAATATCTGGCTTTTCTCTTTGGCGGATTCAACCGTTCGCCAGCTCACAACTGGACAAGGTGGCGACTTCCAGCCAAACTGGTCGCCCGACGCGAAAAAGATCGCATTCTTTTCCTCGCGTTCGGGCAGGCCAAACATTTGGGAGGTCGATGTCTCGAGCGGCGTCTTGAGACGCTTGACTTCGAACTCGGCGGTGAACGTCAACCCCTTTTTCTCGCCGGACGGACAGTTGATCGCTTACCAGTCTGATGAAGGTGGCCGACTGGAGGTCTGGCTTATGAATGCTAATGGCAGCAGCCTGCGTCGATTGACCAATGTCGGTGTTACCGGCCACTTCATGCGCTGGTCTGACACCGGCAGCAAGGTGATTTTCCGCTGCACGTGTGGCGGGAAGCCCGTGGTCATGAAAGTGCCGATTAACGGTAGTCCGGCACAACCTTTTGCCGAGATAATGGGAGGCTCGCACCTATCCTTTTCACCGGACCGGTCGAGGATCATGGACGTCGTGGGCCACAGAGTTCTGTGGGTATCACCAGTTAGTGCTGGAAAGCCGGAAAAGGTTTACGAATTCTCTGACCCCGAAGTGAGAATTGACTACCCCGTGTGGTCGCCGGATGGAAAGTGGGTATTGTTTGACCGCTTCCGGCCGCAGGGAGGCGACATCTGGGCATTGAGCGGCGTGGAATAGCTTTGAGATTGGTCCAGATATTGGGCTTCAAGAAGCAACTCTGCACTAATTTCGAATACCCTTAAACCAAATGGTCACGGCAACTCCAGCATCAGAGTCAAGGAACGTGCCATCTCCCGGTTCAAATTTCAATTTATTGAACGCGGTGACAATTTTTGTGGGTGCGTTTCTTCTGCTTCAGGTTGAGCCCCTCATCGGCAAAGTTATCCTTCCGTGGTTCGGGGGAGTCGCCTCGGTCTGGACCGTCTGCCTGCTTTATTTTCAAATCGTCCTTTTGCTCGGCTATCTTTACGCGCATTTGCTGACGCGCCTCTTTGCACCACGGGCGCAAGGAAGGCTGCACGCGGGCCTGCTGGCCGCGAGCTTAGTAATGCTGCCGATTCTGCCGAAGGACTCCTTAAAACCACTGGGACCGGAGCACCCCGCGCTGCACATTTTGCTGGTATTGGCGGTCACCGTGGGACTCCCTTTTTTCCTGCTCTCCTCGACCAGCCCGCTGCTGCAAGCCTGGTCTGCGAAGGCAAAGGCTGGTAGCGGCGTCTATCGCCTCTATGCACTTTCGAACGCAGGCTCGTTGTTGGGACTTTTGAGTTATCCGACGCTCGTCGAGCCACAGCTTTCCACGCGCTGGCAGGCATGGAGTTGGTCCGTAGTGTACGCAGCCTTCGCTTTGGCGTGCGGAGCCACCGCACTTGTGCAGCGCGGCAAAACGACCTCTGGTCAACAGACAGCCGAGGTTTCAAGCGTGTCATGGAGGACGCGGGGGCTGTGGATAGGCCTTTCTGCATGCAGCTCAGCGCTGCTTCTGGCAATCACCAATCACATCACCCAGAACATAGCCGCAGTTCCCTTTCTTTGGATCATTCCGCTCAGCTTGTACATGCTGAGTTTCATTTTGTGCTTCGGAAGCAGCCGCTGGTATCCGCGGTCTCTCTTTCTGCGATTGTTGTGTGTAGCGCTGGGCGGCATGGCGTACGCGGTGTTGCCATCGTTCGCCGCTCTGCCTTTTTGGCTGATGATCCTCCTCTTCTGCGTGGGACTGTTCATTTGCTGCATGTTCTGCCACGGGGAACTAGTGCGACTGAAACCCGAGCCATCGCAGCTCACGTCTTTTTATTTCCTAAGCTCGCTTGGGAGCGTTGCCGGCGCGGCGTTTGTGGCTCTCGCCGCCCCGCAGATTTTTTCCGCGTTCTACGAATTGCATGTGGCGCTCGCAGGATGCGCGGTGCTGGTGGTTCTCGTCTATCAGCAAGATGCTTCGGGTCTGTTTGGGCAAAAGGCTGCACGGTACGACTGGGTGGTGTTGAATGTGCTGGCAGCGGTCTTGGTCGTGGGGCTTTTCCTGATGGCGCTCAGCGAATCAAGTCAGAGCACGCGGATGGTGCGGAATTTCTACGGCGTGCTGCGCGAAAGAGTCGAAGTCGTGCCCAACGTGGTGGTGCTGAAAAGCGACCAGCCGCCGCAACCCAAAGATGACTTCCGATTCCGCAGACTGACTAACGGAACGATCAGCCACGGGTTGCAGTTTCTCTCTCCTGTGCGGCGGGATCAGCCGACTTCGTATTACGGCAACAACTCCGGAGTCGGGGTTGCGCTGCAGACATTGCGTGCGCGTGGCCCCATACTCGTGGGCGTGATTGGCCTCGGCGTTGGCACGATCGCTGCCTATGGTCGCGCAGGAGATCGGTACTCCTTCTACGAAATCAATCCGCTGGTCGTGCAGATCGCACAACAAGACTTCACGTTTCTCCAGGACTCGAAGGCGCACATTGCGTTCGAATTAGGGGACGCACGCTTGTCCCTCGAGCGCCAGCCGCCACAACAGTTCGATCTGCTCGCCGTCGACGCGTTCTCCAGCGACTCCATCCCTGTTCACCTGCTGACCATCGAGGCTTTCCAACTTTACTTTCACCATTTGCAACACGACGGCATCTTGGCCGTACACATTTCGAACAAGTATTTGTATCTGGAGCCCGTAGTGGCCGCTGCGGCACAGAGACTTGGCAAAGAAGCTGTGATCATCAACAATCCGGATGACCACGCGAGCGGAATTTTCCAGGCCAGATGGGTTTTGCTCGCCAAGCCCGGCGTCTTTTCGACGGTCACGGCCGTAGAAAAAGCCGGGAAGCGGCTGCCTCTTACTAAGCCCGGGAAGCCTTGGACGGATTCCTATAGCAGTCTCTTCGCTATCTTGAAGTAGCTTCGCCTTCTGGAGTCAGCACTAGAAATAACGCGAACAAAAGCGCAGACATACCTATAATCTCTCCGCAATGCGCATACATCCGCTCGACCTAACGATTGTTATTGTCTACTTGCTTGGCGTAACGGCGCTCGGGATGCGCTTCCGGCGCATGCAGCAGGCGGGCGCGGCAGCGGACACTCAGGCGGCGGGCCGCGAGTATTTTCTCGGTGGACGCACGGCGCCGTGGTGGGCGCTAGCGTTTTCCATTGTCGCCACGGAAACCTCCACGCTCACGATCATCGGAACTCCTGCGATTTCTTACGCCGGAAACCTGACGTTCATCCAGCTGGTGTTTGGGTATTTGATTGGGCGAGTGCTCATCGTCCTGCTGCTCTTGCCCGGCTATTTTCGGGGCGAGTTCTTTACTGCCTACGCGCTCATCGAGAAACGCTTTGGCGAAAAGATGCGCGCCGTTGCGGCCAGCACGTTTCTCGTGACGCGTGCCATTGCCGAAGGCGTACGGGTTTCCGCGATTGCCCTGGTGGTGAGTGTTGTCCTGGGAACTTCTGAGCATCTCGCCGTGGTGATTGTGGTAGCGCTGACCGTCCTGTACACCTTCGAAGGCGGCATGAGAGCGGTGATTTGGACTGACGTGGCTCAACTTCTCCTGTATCTGACGGGGAGCACGGTCACACTGTTTCTGCTCCTGCAGCGAATTCCTGGCGGGTGGAACGAGGTAACGCAAGTTGCCGCCGCAGCTGGAAACAAACTGCAGTTCCTGGATTTTTCTTGGAATCTTGCGACGAAATATACGTTTTGGTCAGGCGTGATTGGCGGAGCGTTTCTCACCATGGCCACCCACGGCACCGACCAGATCATCGTGCAGCGGCTGCTGGCGGCAAAAAGTGAGCGCGACAGCCGACGCGCGCTGCTTACGAGCGGCTTGATTGTTCTCGTGCAGTTCACTGTGTTTCTCTCGATAGGCGTCATGCTCTTTGTCTTCGCTCAGCACGCGCCGCTGCTGGCCACGGGCGAGAGAACAGACCGCATCCTGCCGCTCTTTCTCGTGCGAGAAATGCCGGTCGGGCTTGCCGGCTTGCTGCTGGCTTCCATCGTGGCTGTAGCAATGTCCAACGCCAGCGGCTCGCTGAATTCGCTGGCCGCTTCGAGCGTACTGGACTTTGCGCGCTTGCGAAGGCAAACAACGGACGCCCGCCAATTCCTGCGCCTGTCGCGCGGAATGACTCTGCTGTGGGGGCTCGTGCTAATGGCTTTCGGGATGGTGAGCTGGGGCCCACTGCTCGAAGCGGGGTTGACCGTCGCTTCCCTGCCCTTCGGAAGTCTGCTCGGCCTGTTCCTGCTCGGCACGTTCGACCGCGCGGCAAACGCGCGGGGAGCGCTGGTTGGCATGTTCGCGGGCCTGGCTGTGGTGCTGAGTGTGTTTCGGTTCACCAGAGTGGCGTTTACATGGTATTTCCTTATCGGCGCGTGCGTGACGTGTGCGGTCGGATCGCTCGCGAGCCGATTGGCCGTTAACAAAAGCAAGCTTGAAGTTTCGTGAACAAAGAGAAAGAAGGATAACGCAGAGACGCAGAGGACGCTGAGGAATCACGGAGAAGAAAAAGAAGCCAGATAAGCAGCAATAGTTCGTTCCGGAGGCTTATGAGCGAAAAACAACTCGAGCTGGTGCGCGGGCTGGGTGCGTGGGCCACCATGGCCATGGTGGTCGGCCACATCATCGGCACAGGTGTTTTTCTCGTGCCAAGTTCGATGGCACGCGCCACGGGTTCGGTGGGCCTCGTGTTCCTAGTCTGGATTGTTGGCGGCGTGCTTTCACTGTTCGGCGCGCTGACCATTGCCGAACTCGGCGCGGCAATGCCAGAGGCCGGCGGAGCGTACGTGTACCTCAAACGCGGTTTCGGGCCGGTTTGGGGATTCCTGTTCGGCTGGATGAACAACATGGTTGGTAAGCCTGCGTCGATTTCGACGATCTCGGCCGGCTTTCTAATTTTCGTAGGCTACTTTGTGCCCGGGGTCAGAACACCAATCTTCACTCTTCACATGACGGTGCCTTTCACTGGTCACGCTTCGGAGTTTGTATTCACATGGGCGCAGCCGTTGGCCGCAGCAGCAATCGCATTCGTGAGCTTTATCAATTATCTCGGCGTGCGGCTGGCAGGCCGGCTGCAAGTGGTGCTGACCGCCCTTAAGATCGGAGCGATCCTCGCCGTGGTGGTTCTCGGCTTCTTGTTCGCCGGAAAACGACCGCCAAGCACGCAGCCGCTTTTTCCAGCCTCGGCAAATCTGAGCCTGCTCACGGGATTCCTGACCGCGATGGTTGGTGCGCTGTGGGCCTATGACGGTTGGATGGACTTGACGTTCGCAGGTTCGGAGATCATCGAGCCACAAAAGAACATTCCACGGGCGCTGGTAGGCGGGACTATGACGGTTGGAGTGATTTACCTGCTGGCCAACGCCGTATATTTCAAAGTGTTGCCCTTCGAGACCGTGGCCGCGGCGCAAAACGTGGCTTCAGAAACGGTGCGCGTGTTTGCGGGAGCGCGGGCGGCGGGGTGGATTACCGCGGCGATGGTCGTGTCCGCGTTCACCACGCTCAATTCATCGATTTTGACTGGGGCGCGCGTGCCCTACGCCATGGCGCGGGACGGTTTGTTCTTCAGCGTTGCGGACGGCATTCACACGCGTTTCCGCACGCCTGCGGGCGCTATCGTTTTTCAAGCGGTGTTGGCCTGCCTGATGGTCTTGACGGGCCAATTTGAGGACTTGTTCTCGCTCTTCATCTTTGCGCAGTGGATTTTCTACGCTCTGTCTGTGGCTTCTGTCTACGGCTCGCGCCGGAAGGAGCCTAACTTGGCGCGGCCGTACCTCGCCTGGGGCTACCCGGTGGTTCCGGGGATCTTTGTAGCGGGCGGCTTGGCATTGACCGTGAATTTGTTCATCCAACGCCCCGTGCGGTCGGCAATTGGGCTGCTGCTGATTTTGGCGGGGCTTCCCTTCTACCGCCGCTGGAGCCGAACCCCTTCACCTGGCCGTGAGGCCGCGGTTAGCTGAGCCACGGGAGAAAATCAGCCGAACGACAAGCCCTCCGGCAAGGAGCGCCACGCCGGGAGCCAGGACCCATCCAATCGTCATGGTCAGATAGGCTGCGGGCACGGGGCCGTGGCTCATTGCCAAGCCCACTGGAATGGCGACCATGAACACGACAGCAAACGGCAGCACGGGAAAAGTGCTCGAGAGAAGCACCATGCGCGGCGAGCCTCCCGCACGCTTTGCGAGATAGGCTCCAATGGCACCCGCCAACGGTAGGACGAACAACCACGCCGTATAAAACATGAGGACTGGCGTCCCCTTGTCCAGGATGAGAATGTGCGGCGCCGGGCCAAACTTTTGGGCCAGCTCCATCGAAACCATGGAGAGTGTGAAAGTGAGGAGACCAGGGAGCCAGAGTTGCTTTACGCGATCTGTCATGGTGTCCTTTCCAGTGCGCGCTAAATCAATTCTTCGCTGCAAACCTTCCCAATCTCCGGCCAGCGCAAGCGCGTGTTGTACCGCTTCGGGCGCCGGTACGCCGGCTCGAAGTAAGCCTTCGTAGGTTTCTTCGAGATGCAAGGACAGCTCTTCGGCCACTTCATTGCGCTCGCGCGGTTCGAGCGCGAGGCCGTTCAAACGCTCGCGGACCAGTTTCTCCCAATTCGGCCCAGCCCACTTTTCTGAATTCTCCATGTAATGCTCCGTCATATTTCAGCTCGTTCCACGATACGCTGCGCGCCAAAAACGAACAGGAGCGCTACAACAATCCAAACGCCATAGCTGATCGCCACCGGCAGACTCCCAATGCGCTCGGCCGGAATCGGCACATGCACTCTCCAGCGCGCCCACATCGCTGCCGCAAATGCCGACAAACCCGTCCACGCGGCTAGGCTGGCGCCAAGTCCCTTCAAGCCGCTACGCAGCACTGCTGTCAGCGAGTAGGTCTGACCGAAAACAAATAAGCTATAAATAAGAATGCCTGGGATCCCAAATCCTTTTAACGCAGCGAGGAGCGCTGGCCAAAACCGGGCACTACTATAGAGTGCAAGCGTGACGCCGCCAGCCAATACGTTTACGAAAGCGATAGCCAATACCTCAACGCAGCCGACGGCCCAGCCAGCCCACACGAAATAGGCGCGGCTACGCGGTTTAGTGAACAAAAAATGAACGGCCTTGTCGGCGAATTCGTGGATCGCACCGATGGTACCCAGACCAAGCGCTATTACTGTCATGAGCAGACCGAATGTAGACACTGCCGCGTCCCTGCCAAAATCCCTCATCACCCCCGTGCCCGTGCAGACGAGACCTATAACAGGTAATGCGGCTGCAGCTATGATCATGAAGGCGATGAAGAAGGAACGCGTGTCGCGCCAGCATTTCCAAATGTACATGGCTCCTCCTTTCGGACGAGTTGCAGGAAAATTTCGCGAAGGCTCAACGGAGCGATGCTCGTGACGGTTGCTCCATTCCGCGAAAGTCCGGCAGCGAAGCCCTCGGCATCTTTTGTCACTACGTATCGGTAAGATTGCTGCCCGACGTCGACAGCCAAAACCTGCGGCGAGGTTTGCGCCGGAAGGGAGTTGCCTGCGGCGGTGATCAAGCGGAATTCACCTTTTATGTCATCCAAGCGAGCCTCCAATAGGAGACTGCCCCGATCAATGAATCCCACGTACTCCGCAATTGTCTCCACCTCCTCGAGCTGATGTGAGGAAAAGAAGATTGTGCTGCCTCGTTCCCGCGCATCCTGGGCTAGCGCGCGCATCAATTGATCCACCGTGATCGGGTCCAGAGCGGTTGTTGGTTCATCCAAGATTAATAGGTCCGCACCCTGGCAAAGCGCCAAGAGCAGCCAGACTTTCGTTTGGTTGCCGTTCGAAAGCTGTTCAAAGCGTTGGTTCATCGGGATTTCGAAAAGCCGGGAGTATTTCTCTAGTGCGCTGTCTGACCAAGTTGGGTAAAAGCCGCGACTAAATCGCGCGAGTTCCGCTGGAGTCAGCGATGGATATAGAGTCTTTTTCTCGCTGACAAATGCTGTGCGATCGAGAATAGCTAGGTGGTCGCCCCGCGTGTCCAGCCCGAAAATGCTGGCAGAACCTGCTGTGGGGCGTACCAAACCGAGCAGCATTTTGATTGTGGTTGACTTACCTGCTCCGTTGCGGCCGAGAAATCCATAGATCGACCCTCGCTGGACCGTTAGGTTGATCCCACCGACGGCGCGGATGCTGCTGTAGGTCTTCGCAAGCGCCTTAGTTGCTATGGCGACTTCGCTCATTAGCCCCCCCGACGCCTTCTAGCCAATCGGGCATCCTCTCCCTCGCTAACTGAGCGCAGTGCTTTGCGAGGGTGGACGCCGGCAAAACAGAAACTGAGCGAGCAGGCCACCCACCAGCAGCGCGACCGCGGGAACCAGTATCCAACCAATTCCTTCCGTTAGTATGACTGTAGCCACCTGAATGAAATCGATGGGAATTCCGATGATTCGTTCGATGACCATACCGATCGGGAACATCAAGAGAATCGCCACCGCAAAGGCAAGCGCCGGAAAAACACTCGCAAGCAATACCGTTCGTCGCGAACCCCCTTCTCGAGACGAGAAACAGGCAGCGATGGCTCCGAGAACAGGCAGCGATAAGAGCCACGGCACATAGACAAGAATGTTTTTCGGGCCGTTCCAATAGACGATACGCGGGTGAAACCCGAACTTCAGAAAGCCAAACAATACAGCGGTCGAGAGCGCCATGCCGAGAAGCCCGGGAGCCCAGAGTTGCCGTAAACGTGTGCCCATGTGAGGTCCTCCACTCTTTGCGAAAAGGATTTCGCGTTGAACACTCTTCCAATTGCCTGCTTGCCCTAAGGTACGGCGAAAGGCGTCTTCTTCTTGGAAACCGCAGCGCCGCATTTCACAGAAAGTTTCTTCGAGATGGGCTGCGACCTCGGCGATGACATCCGCCTTCTCCCCTGGAGGGAGACTAAGGAGATCGAGGCGGCGTGCGACGATATTTTTCCAATCAGGCATGGGCCACCTTGGTGAGCCGTTCGAGCGCGCGGAAGAGTTCCGCCCATTCGCGGCGAAGGGGTGCCAGCTTCTTTTTCCCCTCTGGGGTCAAGCGATAGCAGCGGCGGCGGCGGCCGTTCGCGCTCGTTTCCCAGCTGCCGCGAATCCAGCGCTGTTGCTCCATACGGTAGAGCATCGGATAGAGGGCGGCCAGCGTAAACCGCAGCGCACCATTGGTTTGTTGCTCGATGCGACGGGCGAGCTCATAGCCGTGCAGCGGGGCGTCTTGAAGAACGCTGAGTACTGCCAGTTCCGCGGTGCCTCGTTTGATTCCTGGAGCAATCATAGTTCTCTCCCTTACATATAGGATTCTTATATATGAAACAAGATTTGTCAACTGGCCCGAGGAACAGGGTGTCTAGCAGGACTCCTGGATTGAACTAGACAACGGCAGCGCGGACAGAAGCCGCGTGCGACGTAATGGGAAGAATCGCCAACTCGGCTTCCGCCGAGACGGAAACGTTCGGCTGGAAAACCTTTGCCAGGATTTCAATGCCGGTGACCAGCCGCGGACCGGACCGCGAAAAATAGCTGCTTGCATTCAGCGCATAAACACGGTTGTTACGAACCGCCGGAATGGCGTTCCACTGATCGGGGAGGTCCAGAGAAAAATATTCATCGCGCGCCTGATTCGCCGCGTAGCCGCAAGGAGCAACCAACAGGATCTCTGGTTCGGCCTCGATGACTTCCTGCAAGGGAATGCGGAATGAAGGAGTGCGTACTTTGCCCAGAACATCTTCTCCCCCGGCGCGTTGGATCATCTCGGGGACCCAATGGCCGCCAACATAAATGGGCTGGAGCCATTCCAGAAGGGCAACGCGCGGAGGATACGGCGATGAATCCATTTGTTGCTCCAAAGCTCCCAAGCGCTCGCCGATCTGCGCGATCAGCTTTTCCGCCTGTGGCCCGCGGCAGGTCGCTTCTCCCACTTGCAGAATGTCACGCCAAACGTCGCCCAAGTCCTGAGGATTGAGGCAAAGAACTTCCGGCTGGCGGTCAAAGCGCGCCAGTGCTGTGGCCAGATCATCGGGCGAAGCAGCGCAAACGTGGCACAGGTCCTGCGTAATGATCAGGTCCGGTTGCAGAGCCTCGAGCATATCGGCATCCACGGCGTATAAGCTTTCGCCGCGCGAAACGTATTCGCGAACAAGGCGGTCGATCTCCGCGGGAGAAGCGTCACGCGGCAAGCGCGAATGAATGACGATCGGCTTGGAGCGGGCCTGCGGCGGGAAGTCGCATTCGTGGCTGACGCCCACGACTTCGCGTTCCATCCCCAGCGAGAACAGAATCTCCGTTGCCGACGGCAGCAAGGAAATAATGCGCATAACAAAAGAACTCTAGCACAGTGAGAGGAGATCCAGGAGACAAAGGAGGAGAAGCAGCCCCAGTGGGATCTGACTATTTGTACAGAAAGTATTTGCGGCGGACCTGGTCAAATGCTGCGAGTGGAGTTGACCAGCCCGCAACGATTTTTTCGGGGGCAACGCCATCTTTGATTTGCTGCACGGTATCGGCATTACCCACTAGCCCGACCAGCTTTGCTGTGTCGAATTGCTTTGGGTAGAGCTTCTGGAGAATCTCGGAGATTTCCAGGCCCAGCCGCATGGAGCGCGCGGCAAAGCGGTCAGTTACCCGAATCGAGACACCGCCGCATCGCTCGCCGCTGTACGGGCCGCTGATGGGAATGAACGGCTGTCCGGCAAAGTGCAAACCTGGAAGATGGCGCTCGTTCAGCGCTGCGGCGACATCGTCGCCGTTCATCCACGGCGCCCCAAACTCCTCGAACGGAGCTTGCGTGCCGCGGCCAACCGAGACCCCGGAGTCTTGCAGGATCTCAATCCCCGGATAGAGGATCGAGCCCTTTGTGGTGCGCAGGGCCGGTGAAGGCGGAATCCACTTGATGCCGGTGCTTTCGAAGAAATAGTTGCGGTGCCAGTTCCTCATGGCGATGACGTGTAAGTCGGTGCCAATGTGATTCTCCGCGTTGAAGAACTGCGCGAGTTCGCCGATCGTCAAGGCATATCGAACCGGCAGAGGGAAATAGGCCACGAAACTGGTCTTGTCGCTGTCGAGCATGGGACCTTCGACAACTTCTCCGCCCATAGGATTCGGGCGATCGAGAACGTAGAAAGCAATATGGCGCTTGGCGGCTTCTTCCATGCAATACGCCATCGTGACCGTGTAGGTATAGAAGCGCACGCCCGCGTCCTGAATATCGAAGACCAAGGCGTCGATTCCGTGAAGCATTTCATCGGAGGGACGCCGCGTTTCGCCGTAAAGGCTAAAAACAGGCAAGCCGGTCGTGGGATCCTTCGACGAAGAAACTTTTTCGTTGTTGCGGCCGGCAAGCCCATGCTCTGGACTGAACAAAGCGACAAGCTGCAAGCCGGAAGCGTGCACGAGCAGTTCGGTGTTGCTGCGGCCTTGCGCATCCACGCCAGTGTGGTTCGTGATCAGGCCGATGTGCTTGCCGTGCAGTGGCGCGAATTTTTCCGCTTCCAGTACGTCGAGCCCCGTCTGAACACGGGCAGCCCGGCCAGAGCGTTTCGGGGAAGAACGCCTAGGACATGCAAGTGGCGGAAGGAGCACAATGAAAACCAAAAATACGATCGAAGCAGCAACTGCACTCTTCTTGGCTGTCAAATGGTCCCCCTGCGCTCTATCGATACAATGATATTCTGGAACACGCTTGCCCCTGCTACGTTGAGAGCACCATGTGCGTGTGCTATGTATAAATGCAGGCAGCGGGCGGCGCTGGGGGATTGTAACCGATGGAAGGATGCCGCGTCCGCTCTCTGTTCTTGATTCCCGCTTCCCTACTCATTCTTATGGCCCATAAAGCACGCAGCCAAAGCAGCGGTCCATCCACAGAAAAAAGTGCCGCTTCAAAAAGCGAAGGAACCGCAAAGGGCACCGCGAGAAAGCTGTCGCCTGCCGCCAGCGCTTGGGTCGAATCCACGCTCCGCAATATGAGCGTGGACGAGAAGATCGGCCAGCTTCTCTTTACCACATATCACGGAAGTTTCACTGCGACGGATGCGTCAGCATATCAACAGCTTCTTCACGATGTGCGGGATTTGCATGTTGGCGGGTTCATCGTCATAACGCATGGTTCGCCGCTGGGAATCGTGAAGAGCCAGGCCTATCCCACGGCCGTACTCGCCAATCAAATGCAGACGAAATCAAAGCTGCCGCTGCTCATCGGCGCGGACTTCGAGCGGGGAACCGCCATGCGCTACGACGAAGGCACGTCGTTTCCTACCGCCATGGCGGTGGCCGCTGGAGGCAATCCCAAAGACGCGTACACGATGGGGAAAATCACCGCGCTCGAAGCGCGTGCCACGGGAGTCCACTGGATCTACGCACCAGATGCGGACGTAAATAATAATCCTGGAAACCCAATCATTAATACACGCTCGTTTGGAGAAGATCCCGCGCGTGTCGCCGCGTTTGTAAGTGAGTTTGTCCGCGGCGCCGAAGAAAGCGGCGGGCTCGCAACCGCGAAGCATTTTCCGGGGCACGGCGACACCTCCGCGGATTCGCATATTGATCTGCCGGTGATTCCTGCGAACCGCGAGCGACTGGAGAATTTGGAGCTGGTTCCTTTTCGCGCCGCTATCTCCGCGGGAGTCGGCAGCATCATGACCGGACATTTGTCCGTACCGGCGTTCGAGCCTGATTCGAATACCCCTGCGACGCTGTCTTCAAATATTTTGACCGGCCTTCTGCGAAAAGAACTTGGCTTCCGCGGACTCGTCGTTACTGACGCTATGGACATGGGTGGAATCACGGTGCGGTACGCCCCAGGGGAAGCAGCGGTGCGCGCGGTGGCAGCGGGAGCGGATTGCATCTTGATGCCGCCGGTGCCGGAGGCGGCGTTCGAGGGGCTGCAAGGCGCGGTGAAATCAGGACGAATTTCAAAGGAGCGGCTGGATGAATCAGTGCGGCGGATTCTGCAAGCAAAGGCTCGGCTGGGATTGAACGAGAAGCGGCTAGTCGATGTGAATGCGGTGAATCGCAAATTTGGCGGCGCCGCGTGGCAGCAAAAAGCGCAAGAGATCTCCGATCGAGGCGTGACGTTGTTGCGCGACACTCCGCACCGGCTGCCGCTCGACGGCACGAAGCCTTCGCGCGCGCTGCTGCTGGCTCTTTATGCCGATCCGGAGCCGTATCCCGGAGAGGACCTCGAGCGGGAATTGCGCTCGCGATTTGATTCGGTGACTGCGCTTCGGGCGGATACTCGCTTCGTGAATGCGAGCATCCTGAAGCTGCCGCCGCATGATTCGTACGATGTCGCAATTCTCGCGCTGTTCGTACGAGTTAGCGATCGCAAAGGAAATGTGGACGTTCCGCCGGAGCAGGCAGTGCTCACAGAGCAAGTTTTCAAAACGGGCAAGCCGGTTATCTCCGTGGGATTCGGTAGCCCGTACTTGATCGAAAGATTCCCGCAGGCGCAGACGTGGCTCGCGGCGTTTGGCATCAGCGAGGTCGCGCAGATATCCGTGGCACGAGCACTGTTCGGAGAAATTCCAGTGCAAGGGCACTTGCCGGTGACAATTCCAGGCGTGAATTTGAAGGCGGGACTTGGGATGGAAGTCCCAGCGAATCCGATGACATTGCAGCCGATGGATGCGCGAGGCGAAGCTCAATTAAAGCCAGCCTATGACGTGATCGAGAACGCGGTAAAGGATAAGGCGTTTCCGGGGGCAACCCTGGCGGTCGGCTACCGTGGGCAAGTGGCGATTCACGCGTTTGGGAAATTGGCCTATGACGCGAAGGCGCCCGCCGTCAAGCCGACGACGATGTACGACATCGCGTCGCTGACAAAAGTCGTCGCGACGACAACGCTAGTTGCGAAATTGGCCGAGGGCGACTTCTCTGTGCCGCTGGATTTGGACGCGAAGATCGAGCGCTACCTGCCGGAGTGGGCGAGCGGGCCTCAACCGGAGTTTCGGCATCGCGTGACCGTGCGGCATTTGCTGACGCACACTTCGGGATTGCCGGCGTTCAAGGAATATTGGCGAACCTCAAAAAGCAAGCAGGACACCCTGACGAAGATTTTTGCCGAGCCGCTCGAGTACGAGCCGGGAACGAAGGAAATTTACTCAGACCTCGGAATTATCTTGATGGCTGAGATTATCGAAAGACTGACTGGAGGAAAGCTGGATGATTTGGCGAAAGAATACATTTTTTCGCCGCTCGGAATAAAACACTCAATGTACAAGCCGCCAAAGAAGCTTTGGCCTCAAATTGCCCCGACGGAGATTGACAACAATTTGCGGCACCGCTTGGTGCAGGGCGAAGTGCACGACGAGAATGCATTCGCGATTGGAGGCGTGTCGGGGCACGCAGGAATTTTCAGCACGGCGCCAGACCTTGCGGCATTTTGTCAGATGCTGCTGAACGGCGGCGTATATGCACACCAGCGGATTTTACGCCGCTCGACAGTGGCGCAGTTCACTACGCCGCAACAACTTTCCGGCGGAATGCGTACGCTGGGCTGGGCCGTGCCGACTCCCGGGGGGCTAAGCGGACATTACTTTTCAGCGCACAGCTTCGGGCACACAGGATTCACGGGAACTTCGATCTGGATCGATCCGGACCGGCAGCTGTTCGTGGTGTTTTTAACGAATCGCGTGCACCCGACGCGCGAAAATCAAAAGATTCAGCAAGTGCGGCGAGACTTGCACGACGCGGTGATGCACGCGCTGGGACTTGCCACCGCGGCCGCGCCCGTGAAATAGCGCGAGCGCGCGGATTCAAGACTGTTATTTTGCTGGCTTGTTCGGGAGCTCTTTGAGGAGGATATCAATTTCGCGCTCGAACGCGGCCTTGTCCACCATACCCGGATGAACGTCGGCGATTTTGCCCTCACGGTCAATGAGCACGCTTACGGGCATTCCTTTGTCCACCCCGAATTGCTTTGCGGACTCCAACGTTCCAACCACAACGCGGTAATTGATTTTATGCTCTTGTAGGTAGGGCTTAACGGATTTCCAGCCGTCGTCGTCCAAAGAGGCGCCAACAACGGTTAAGCCGCTCTTGTTGTATTTGTCCTGAAACTCCATGAACCAGGGGATTTCTTCCTTACAGCCTTCGCACCAAGTGGCCCAGAAATCGAGCAAGACAACACGGCCCTTGTAGGCAGCGAGATCGACAGGGGCGCCTTTTGAATCGGTTAGGACGACTCCTGGAAAGGACTTTCGGGAACCGGCAGGCGTGAGGTCCGCCGGAGCGTTTGAGACCAAAGTGACCAACGAAGCCATCAAAACGCTCACTACAACGATGTGACGTAGCATGTGAAAAACCTCCTGCATGGTGTGTTCTGCGCCTCACAAAACAGAGTGTGCTCCTGTGAGGGCACGTTAGAAAAGGTTTTTTTGTTGAAAGTCGAGGGCGGCTTGGGAGAGGTCGGAGGGGCGGCCGAGGTCGCGCCAGTAGTACTCGTCGGCGCGGAACGCGAGGATTTTTTCGCCTTGGGCGGCAAGATGAAGATAGGCGTCGATGATGGAGAAGACACCTGTTTCAGTGAGCATGGGGAGCAGGCGGCGAGAAATGACGTGGATGCCGGAGAAAGCAAGGGGCGAGCCGCGAGTAGCAAGTGGCGAGTTGGGTTCCCGGCTATCAGAGCCAGCGTGGCGACCGACGAGTTGATTTTGGTCGTTGAAGAGGAGGAGGCGGGAGGATTGGCGCAGTTGGACGGCGAGTGTAGCAAGGGCGTGATTTTCGTTATGGAATTGAATCATGCGGCGCAAGTCGATGTTACTGATGACGTCGACATTGTGAAGTATGAAAGGCTCCGTAAGAGAGTGGCGAGTGGCGAGTGGCGAGTGGCGAGCGTCGACGCTGGCGTTTTCGAGGAAAAACCAAGCAGCTTTCTTCAGGCCTCCGCCGGTATCGAGCAGGAGATCGTCTTCGCGGGAGATTTCAATCCGCATGCCGAAGTTTTCATTCGATTTCAGGTAATCGACGACCATGTCCGCAAAGTGGTGTACGTTGATGATGACTTCACTGACACCCAGGGAACGCAGGCGCGTGAGGGTAGTTTCGAGGAGCGTGCGGCCAGCGACTTCGACGAGAGCTTTGGGGCGTGAGTCTGTCAGCGGGCGGAGGCGAGTGCCGAGGCCGGCGGCGAGGATCATTGCCCTCATTTGGTGAGATTTGCCACAACGGCATGCAACAGGCCGAGTTTTTCGAGTTCGACATGGCGGACGACCACTTCGACGCCATCTCTGCCGCGAAGATGCTTCGCGAGTTGTTCGGCTAGATAGACTGAGCGATGCTGGCCGCCCGTGCAACCAAACGAAACCATTAAGTTCTTGAAGCCGCGCTGCTGATAATTCTCGACGCTCGCATCGATGAGGGAAAAAACCCCGGCAAGATACTGGTGAACGCTCTCCTGCTGATGGAGATAGTCGATGACCGGCGCGTCCCTGCCGGTAATTGATTTGAAACGCTTTTCCCTTCCCGGATTCGGCAAGCTGCGGCCGTCGAAAATGAAGCCTCCGCCGTTGCCAGATTCGTCCTTGGGCAATTCGTGGTGAAACGAAAAACTGAAAATGCGGACGACAAGGTTGTCTGCTTCCGCGGCGAGACCCTGCAATTTTTCCGAAGCGAGCATGCTTTGGAACGCGCCGAGCAGCGTAGGCAACTCGATAGGCAACTGCACGTTGTGGAGCAGCCAGCGAATATTTTTGAGCGCGTAAGGCACGCTTTGCAAAAAGTGCGCCCGGCGCTCGAAAAAGCCGCGATATCCGTACGCGCCGAGCGCCTGCATGATTCGGACGTAAACGTAAGCGTAGTAGTAACGGAGGAAAGCTTCGCGATCGACAAGGATGAAGTTGGCAAGCGCGCGAAGATAATCGTATAGGAGGTCTTCGCGCAGGTCAGGCGGAAGGTCAGCCTTGGCGTCAAAGAGAAGCGAGGCGATGTCATATTGCAGGGCGCCTTTGCGGCCTCCTTGATAGTCGACGAAATAGGGCTGGCCTTCGCGCAGCATGACGTTGCGCGATTGAAAATCTCGGTACAGAAAATAATCGCGAGGAGCGCTGAGAAGAAAATCGGCAAGGCGGTTGAAGTCGTTTTCCAGAGCGTGTTCGTTGAAGGGAATGCCCGCAAGGCGAAGAAAATAGTATTTGAAGTAGTTCAGATCCCAAGCGATGGACTGACGATCGAAACTGGCGGCCGGGTAGCAGACGCTGTAGTCGAGGTCGCGCGCGGCTTCCACTTGGAAACGCGGAAGGATGGCAACAACTTTGCGATATGCCTCGACGACGGGCGGCGCGATGCTCTCGCCATTGCGATTCTTGGACAGCAATTCGAAAAGCGTCGTGTCGCCAAGGTCTTCTTCGAGATAGGCGCCGTGATCGAGATCCTCGGCGAAGATTTCAGGAACGGGCAGGCCGTGTCGCCGAAAATGTTTGGAGAATTCGAGGAAGGCGACATTTTCTTCTCTCCCGCCGTAGAGAATGCCGATGGCCTTCGCTTTGTCGTTTGAGAGGCGGATGATTTTGCGGCCAGAACCACCAAGGTCGCCTTGCAGCGCTTGGACATGCGCGGGCGCCGAATGAAAATGCTGCTCGAAGAATCTTCTGAGGACGTCTATGGACATGGGTTCCCTTTAGTCCATCCTTACAGATCTATTAGGCCGGGTGGTTTCTAGGATAACTGAACCTAGGGACGAAGAGCAGTGACAATGTGATGTTGTGCCTAGATAATGGAAGCGATGCCCAAGCCCTCGAAAGTTTTCAAACACAAAGAAATCCGAAGCACCGAACAAAGAAATCCCGCGTCGACGAATCTCGACCGCATGACGGCTCGCCAGATCGTCAGGCTAATAAACCGCGAGGATCAGAAAGTGGCGCTCGCGGTGCGACGCGAATTGCCGGCCATTGCCCGGGCCGTCGACGCAATTGTCGGAGGGATTCGGAACGGTGGCCGGCTCATTTATGCCGGCGCCGGTTCGAGCGGGCGCATGGCGGTACTGGATGCTGCGGAATGCCAGCCAACCTTTGGGACTCCGCCAAAGCTGGTTGAGGCACTGATTGCGGGAGGAAAGCACGCGATCACGGAGGCCGTCGAAGGAGCGGAAGACGGCACGCGAGACGCGGAGCGCGAATTGCGCGAGAGAAAATTGACGCGCAACGACGTGGTCGTGGGAGTGACGGCGAGCGGAACCACGCCTTACGTAGTGGCGGCCTTGAATTATGCAGGGAGGCGCGGAGCAACGACCGTGGCAATCACGTGCAATCGCGGAACGCCTGTGACGCGGCTGGCGAAAATTGCCATTGCCACAGAAGTAGGGCCCGAAGTGTTAACGGGGTCGACGCGGATGAAGGCGGGAACAGCACAGAAAATGGTGCTGAACATGCTGAGTACAGCGGTGATGGCGCGGCTTGGGCATGTGTATGAAAACCTGATGATCGATGTGGTGCAGACAAATGAGAAGGTTGCGAAGCGCGCCTTGCGAATTCTGGCTGAGGCCAGCGGTAAAAGTGTGTCTGCGGCAGAACAAGCCCTGTGGGCGGCTGGACACAATATGCGCGCGGCCTTGGTGATGTTGAAACGGGGTATGGAAACAGTTGAGGCAAGACGCGCGCTACGAGAAGCTTCCGGAAATCTGAGACGCGCACTGAAGGAATAGGAAAAGCAGGTGGACATAGAAAGCACGGAGCAGAAAAAAGAACGGACCTGAAGGTCCGCCACTACAAGAGAGAAGGGATGGATAAGTTTCTGATTAAGGGGGGAAAGGCGCTGCGGGGAAGCGTGACGGTCAGCGGGGCGAAAAACTCCGCTCTGCCGGCGATGGCCGCGGCGCTGCTAACGAGTGAAAAAGTCGTCGTGCGCAATGTTCCGAAGGTCCGCGACCTGGTCACTATGGCCAAGCTGCTAGCGTTCATGGACGCCAAAGTTTCTGTGACCGAAGTACCCGCAAGCGACTACGAAATTGAAGCGCCGAAATTGAACCATGCGGAGGCGCCGTATGAATTGGTAAAGACAATGCGCGCGTCGATTCTGACGCTGGGGCCTCTGATGGCGCGCGTGGGAATCGCGCGGGTCTCCCTACCTGGAGGATGCGCGATTGGGGCCCGGCCCATCGATTTGCACTTGAAAGCGCTGGAGCAAATGGGCGCGGAGATCACCACTTCGCATGGATACATCGAAGCAAAAGTCCATGGGAATGGCTCCCGCGGCCGACGGCTGAAGGGCGCCCACATCGCGTTTGAAAAAATCACGGTTACAGGGACGGAAAACATTTTGATGGCCGCCGCGCTGGCAGAAGGAGAGACCGTTCTAGAAAACGCGGCGCGCGAGCCGGAAGTCACCGACCTAGTCGTGATGCTGCGAAAGATGGGCGCGGAGATTTGCGGGGACGGAAGATCGACGCTGCGGATTCGCGGCGTCAAAGAGCTGCACGGGACGGAGCATCGTGTGATTCCGGATCGCATCGAGGCCGGCACGTTTCTCGTGGCGGGGGCAATCACGGGCGGCGACTTGACTATCAAGGATTGTGCGCCGGAGCATTTAGGTGCCGTGATAGCAAAGCTGCAACAGGCAGGAGTACGAATCGACATTGTGGATACGACCACGCTTCGCGTGCGCGGTGCTAAGAAACTAATGAGCGCGGACGTGACTACAGAAGAGTATCCGGGATTCGCAACCGATATGCAGGCGCAGTACATGGCGCTCGCGACACAGGCAGAAGGCACGTCAGTGATTTCGGAGAAGATCTTTGAAAACCGCTTCTTACACGCCAGCGAGATGATGCGCATGGGCGCGCAGATTTCCATCGAAGGACATACGGCGACAGTGCACGGACCGGCCGCATTGTCCGGAACAGTCGTTCAGGCCTCAGATTTGCGCGCTAGCGCGGGATTGGTGTTGGCAGGCTTGGTGGCAAGCGGCGAGACGATCATCGACCGCGTGTATCACATCGACCGTGGTTACGAAGGCATCGTGGAGAAGTTGTGCGCAATCGGGGCACAAATCGAGCGAGTGCACGGTCCAGCCCTGTAACTCAGAAATGGCAGAAAATTCGAAGCGGTTCTGCTACAATCCTCGGCACATTTTTGGGCTTCGTTTTGATTTTGCGCCGGAGGGGCCATGGCGAACACGGGTTTGGTGAACAAGCTGGATGCCGCGATTGCGGAGAAGAATTTGCTGAAACATCCGTTCTATCAGGATTGGCAAGCGGGGAAACTGAGCCTGGAGGCGTTGCAGCTGTACGCAGCGCAGTATTACAAGCATGTGGAGGCGTTTCCCGGACACTTGCGGGTTCTGGCGGCCCGAACGGAAGGTCCGCTGCAGAAATTGATCCAGGAAAATTTGTCGGAGGAAGAAAACCCCGCAGCCCCGCACCCTAAGTTGTGGCGCGATTTTGCGGCTGCCGTGGGGGTTCACGAAGACGACATCACCTGCTGCCCTGCCCTGCCGGGAACGAAGTGCGTGGTGCAAACATTGCGGGAGATCTGCGGCGACCGAACCGTTGCTGAGGCGGTTGCGACTCTATACGCATATGAATCGCAAGTGCCGGAGATTGCCACGACGAAGATGGAAGGCTTGAAGAAATATTACGGGGTGAGCGCGCCGAAGGGATTAGCGTACTTCGCTGTGCATGAGGAAACAGACAAGTTGCACCGGGCGGCCTGGCGCGGCTGGCTAGAAGAGCACGCTGAAGGCGACGAGGAAGAGATCCTCAAAACCACAAATGAGGCGCTCGATGCGCTGTGGGGAGCGCTTGATGCGGTGCATTGTGAAAAGCAGGCGGCGGTGAACTGAAGAACTGAGAAAATGAAAATTAATACGGAGGCGCAACAGGCGCAACAGAGCCAGCCTTCACAGAGAAGAAAACGAAGAAGGCCCCGAGTAATCGGGGCCTTCTTCATTTTCGGAACTGATTGTTTACTCGCGAGAACCGGGATTGCCGCCGGAGCCACTTTCGGTCCCCGATGAACCAGGATTGTGGCCGCTGCCTGCAGCCGCCTTCTGCTGCTTTTCGCGAGCTTCCCGGAGAAGCGCTTTACGCGAGAGGCGAATCTTGTTGCCCTCGATCGAAAGCACTTTCACAAGAACCTGATCGCCTAGTTTCAGCTCGTCTCGAACGTCGCGGATGCGATGCTCGGAAATTTCGCTGATATGTAGAAGGCCGTCGGTACCGGGGAAAAGCTCGACGAACGCGCCAAACTCCGCGAGGCGGACGACTTTGCCCAAATAGGTCTTGCCGATTTCGGCGCTGGCAGTAACCTCGCGCACCATGGCCAACGCCGCGTCGCCCGATGCGCCGCTAGTCGAGAAAATGTGTACGGTTCCGTCTTCGAGAACGTCGATTTTTACGCCAGTGGATTCCGTGATGGACTTGATTTTCTTTCCGCCCGGACCAATCAGGTCGCGGATTTTGTCCGTGGGAATATTGAGCTTATAGAGACGCGGCGCGTACGCGGAGATTTGCGTGCGCGCGGTATCCAGAGTCGCTTCCATGGTATCCAGGATCTGAAGGCGAGCTTGCTTCGCTTGAGCGAGGGCTTCGCGCATCATAGCGATGCTGATGCCGAGGACTTTGATGTCCATTTGCAGCGCAGTGATGCCGTTGCGCGTGCCGGCAACTTTGAAGTCCATGTCGCCGTAATGATCTTCGGCGCCCGCGATATCGGTGAGGATGGAATACTTCCCTTTGTCACCGACAACGAGCCCCATGGCGATGCCTGCGCAAGAGGACTTGATAGGAACGCCCGCGTCCATTAACGCAAGCGATCCGCCGCAAACAGTGGCCATCGAAGAGGAACCGTTGGACTCCATGATGTCCGAAACCAAACGCATGGCGTATGGAAAATCCGCCTCGGGAGGAAGCAGATTCACGAGCGCCCGCTCGGCAAGAGCGCCGTGGCCGATTTCGCGACGTCCGGGGCCGCGCAGGAACTTGACTTCCCCGACGCTGAACGGCGGGAAGTTGTAGTGCAGCATGAAGCGCTTGAACTGGTCTTGCTCGAACAGCAGGTCGAGGCGCTGCATGTCTTCCTTGGTTCCCAATGTGAGCGTTGCAAGGGCTTGCGTTTCGCCGCGCGTGAAGAGCGCTGAGCCATGGACGCGCGGGAGCAGTCCGACTTCGCAAGTAATCAGGCGAATCTGGTCGAAGGCGCGGCCATCCGGCCGGCGGCGGGCATTTAGAACGTCGTCACGGAAAATATTCTCGCGAAGGTGTTCAAAAGCGCGCTTCGTCAGTGTGCGCTTCTCGTCCATTTCCTTCTTTGGCTCTTCGGGAATGGTGGCAAGAATCTCTTCCTTGAGCGCGTCCACCAGGTGATAGCTTTCCTTTTTCGGATGCTTTTCCGTGTTGAGCGCATCGTGCAGGCGATTGCCGTATTTCTTCTGAAGATCTTTGTAGATGGCTTCATCGAAGGGCAGCGGCTCGACAACAACTTTCTTGGGTTTGAGCTGCCCGTGCAACTCCTGGATCGCTGCGACGATTCTCTTGATTTGCGCGTGGCCGAATTCCAGGGCGTCGACCACAGTTTCCTCGGAAACTTCGAGCGCACCGGATTCCACCATCACGATGGCTTCTTCTGTTCCGGCAATAACGATATTCAGCAGGCTTTTCTTCTGCTGTGCGACGGTGGGATTAGCCACGAGCTGGCCGTCAAGCAGTCCAACCCGCACGCACGCGATGGGCTTTTCAAACGGAAGGTCTGAAGCGTAGCAAGCGGCTGAAGCTCCAGTAACCGCGATGACATCGGGGTCGTTGTCGCTGTCGGCCGAGAGCACCATGCTGACAATTTGTGTTTCATTGCGCCACGCCTCCGGAAACAGCGGGCGCAGCGGCCGGTCGATCAACCGGGAAGTTAAAATTTCTTTTTCCGAGGGCCGGCCTTCGCGCTTGAAGAACCCTCCCGGAATCTTTCCAGCGGAGTAGGTATTCTCGCGGTAGTCTACCGTAAGCGGGAGAAAGTCGCGGTCGTTGGCTTCCGTAGCCATGCAGGCCGTCGTGAGCACAACCGTGTCGCCATAGCGCGCCACAATGGCGCCATTGGCTTGTTTTGCGACTTTTCCACTTTCGAGAATGAGCGGGCGTCCACCGACTTCCACCGTCACGCGATGAGGCGCCGGTGTGTGTGAATTATCTGACATAAAGTATTTCCTTTGGCCCCAAACTATTCGAGGCGATTTGCGGCTAGTCGCCTTGCGAAGCGATTGGCCGTCTCAAGTTAGGCTGTCCACTTTGCGGACAACTTCAGGAAGAAAAGAGGCAGGATCAAGCGGGCGGACCGGCTACACCACGAGAAATTCCGGCACTACTTCTGCCGGATGCCTGAGGACAGACTCCGCACGGAATTTGTCACTTCGTAAGAACGCGCGTGATAATGCCCGAATTGTAAAAACGTAGGGCGATTACTTGCGCAGGCTAAGACGGTCAACAATCTCGCGGTACCGATCCGGGTCACGGCGGTTGAGATAGTCCAGCAAGCGGCGGCGCTTGTTGACCATCATGATCAGTCCGCGCCGGGATGCATGGTCTTTCACATGGGACTTGAGGTGCGTGGTCAGGTAGTTGATCCTCTCGCTCAGAAGCGCAATCTGCACCTCAGGCGAGCCTGTATCCTTGACATGGGTCCGGAATTGTTCGATCAACACGGCTTTCGTTGCGCTCAAGTTCCCCTCTCCGTAATCCCCTGATTTATTCCTCTTCTCTTCTACACTCTCAGGCTAACACAATATTCTTCTGGGTGTAAAGTAAAGTCCCTAATCGGAACTGGATTATCTTTGGCGGCAATGGAGGGGTCTGAAATGGCAAGAAACCAGACGCGTTTCGTTGCGTCTTTAAGAGGGAACGAATCGCAGTTGCGCCGGGACTGAATTTTCGTTTCAATAATCCGGCAAGCTTTCAAGGGAGGAAACAATGCGGAAAACGTTTGCAATACTCGGGGCCGGATGTTTGGCATTAGGTTTGACGGCCGGGCTGGGGGCAGCGCAGTCGGACAAGAGTTCACGGCCCAGCCCGCCAGCATCAGCTTCCTGCGATCTTGGCGGCGGCAAGACCATTAAGACCGACTATTCAAGTCCACGCCTGAAAGGGCGCAAGATGATTGGCGGAGTGGAGCCATACGGCAAGGTGTGGCGCAACGGCGCAAACGAAGCGACTACTTTCGTGACCAGCGCGGACTTGGTTGTCGGCGGCAAAACCGTGCCAGCGGGTAGCTATACACTGTTTGTCGTCCCAAACGCCGATAAGTGGACGCTCATCATCAACAAAAAGACCGGCGAATGGGGCATCCCATACAAGTATGAGAGCGACGAACTGGCGCGCGTGGATATGAAGCTTTCAACGCTGCCTTCGGCGGTCGAAAACTTCACGATCGCTTACGACAAGGCAACGAACGGCTGCACGCTGCGCGAAGAATGGGACACGACCCGGGCGTCTGTGGACATCGCGGTAAAATAAAATTTATTCGCTGAGAAAACGAAACTAGGTGCGCTGCGCGATGGCGCGGCGCACCCTTCTTTGTGTAGGGACGCCTTCGAGGCCATTCGCTCTTGACGGTCCTGCTTACCACTGCAAACACTAGCGTGAGACGAAACCCTACAGCCGCTGCGGCAGCCGGGCCATGCCACGGTCAACCAGCATTACCGCGACAATAACCATTGCGGCCGAGAGCACTACGTTTAGCGTGACCACTTCCCCGGCAATCAGCCAGCCCAACAACACGGCCACGACCGGATTGATGTATGTGTGCGTCGCGACCAGCGTCGGCGGATAGTGCTCCATCAGCCAGTTGTACGCCGTGAAAGCGACGATCGATCCGAAGACGACAAGGTAGCCCAGGGCAAGCCAGGAACGCAGCGAGACGGAAGCCAAAGAAAATCCCCGATATTCGCCCGCAATCGTGCCCACCAACAATAATTGCAGAGAGCCCGCGAGAAGCGAAAGCGCCGAGAGAAGCAGCGGATGCCCCGAAAGATGCGATCTTCTGGAATACACCACTCCCACCGCCCAAGAGAATGCACCGACCACGATTGCAAGCGAGCCGAGGAACATGCCCGGGCCGGAATGGAGCGCGCTTCTTCCCATCAGCATGCCTACGCCACCCAAACCTAAACAAATTCCCGCCAGCAGTGAATAATTCCAATGCCACTGTTTTGCGGCGAATGCGGAGAGGAGAAAAACCCAAATGGGTTCGCTGGCAACTAGCAGCGAAGCCAGCCCGGAAGGCACCTTCACTTCGGCCCAATGCAACGTGCCATGGCCAATGAGAAAAAAGAAAACGCCAATAATTATGCTGGCGCGAATCTGTGCCCATGTCGGACGCAGCCGTTTCGCTAGGCACCACAGGAGCAGGACGAGGCCCGCTGTGAAATGCCGCATCCCTGCCGTGTACAGTGGAGGAATGCTCTCAACCGCGTAGCGAATGGCAAGATACGTCGAGCCCCATATGAGATAGATGGAAAGAAAGCAAGCAATAACCGTAAGGCGATGTGGGCGGGCCGCTGCGGGCGCAAAAACACCTGCAGAAGTCTCTTCGAAGATTCCGGGAGCCTGATTAGTCGCCATGTGCTGTACGGAATCGAGCGTAGCTGGCCCGTGCGTCAGTCGCCAGCGCCAAAATGGCAGCTGTTTTATGGCCTCTTCGTGCGGATGAGCGCCAGGAATTCGTCGCGCGTTTGCTTGTTATGACGGAACGCGCCGAGCATGGCGCTGGTCACCGCCTGGCCGCACTGCTTTTCGACGCCCCGCATTTGCATGCACAGGTGGCGCGCTTCGACGATCACGCCGACACCCTGCGGGTCGATCTTCTGCTGGATGGCTTCGGCAATTTGGCTGGTCATGCGCTCCTGAATCTGGAGGCGCCGGCCATACATATTCACCAGACGAGCGATCTTGCTTAGGCCAAGAACGCGCTTGTTCGGCAAGTACGCGACGTGGGCTTTGCCAAAAAACGGCAGCAGGTGATGCTCGCACAGGCTGAAAAACTCGATGTCTTTGACGATTACCATTTCGTCGTATGCGACACTGAAGGTCGCGCCGTTGAGCACGTGATCCAGGTTCTGGTGATAGCCGCCGGTGAGGAATTTGAACGCTTTTTCAAAGCGTTCCGGGGTTTTGCGCAACCCTTCGCGATTCGGATCTTCACCGATCAGCTTGATGATTTCACGCACGTGACAGGCGATCGTGCGGGCGTCCAGCTCCCTGCGATCGTTCTTCTCGTTCAGCAGAATTTCTTCAGTCGGTTTGCTCAATTGCGATCCCCTTCTGGATCTTCCCCTGAATATTCAAAACTGTTGTTGCGGGTTTCCTGAATGCGGACCCTTTCGAGACGAGCGTGCGGAAACGTCATCAGGCGGCGATAGATTTCGATGCACAAATTTTCGGTGGTTGGCACCTTTTCGCGAAATACAGGTACGTCCTCGTTGAGCGACGTATGATCGAATTCTTCCAGGAATTGCTGGGCGACGAAAGCGTCAAGGTCGGTGAGATTGGCAATCATGCCGGTGGCCGGATCGACTTTTCCTGAGAGCCTCACTTCAACAACGTAGTTGTGGCCATGACCGTGAGGGTTGTTGCATTTCCCGAAGATACGGTCGTTCTCTTCCTCGCTCAGTTGTGGGCTGTGCAGCCGGTGCGACGCCGAGAACCGATACCGGCGGCCGAGCTCAACTTTGAGAGCGCCGCTCAATTCCCCGCTCCATTCGTGCCGTTGCGATAGCAGTCTGCGAAAAGGTCCGGCGACTCGTAAAGCCGAACGCGGTGCAACCTCCCTATCGTAATTTTGGGCTCCAGCAATTGCCAGATAACGCGAGCGATATTCTCGCACGTGGGGATCTGCCCCTCGAGCTCCGCCACTTCGTAATTCAAATGGCGATGGTCCATGCGCTGCATCACTTCGCGTTCTAGGATGTCTTTGAGCTGTTTCAGGTCCAAGACCATACCCGTGACAGGATCAGGTTCGCCCGCGATTGTGACTTCCAAGGTGTAGTTGTGTCCGTGGCCGTGAGGGTTGTTGCACTTGCCAAAAATCCGGCGGTTCTCCGCCGCCGAAAGATTCGGGTTGTGGTAGAGGTGCGAAGCGGAAAACTCGATTTTGCGAGTGAGATAGACGCCTGCACTCATGAAATCATCCTGAGTTCTAAGTGGAACTCGCCAAAAATGAAGACCCTGATTCCGTCGTCGCTAGTTCCGGAGCACCCTCCATTCGATACTTGCAGCCTTCCAAAAGTTGCAAGAAACGTAGGGTCCGGCGGCCGTTAGCCCTAATCCCATAATAACGTACATCTTCCAGCCGCACCGCTCCTTGCGGCCCACGCGAGGAACCCTACACCTGGCCTGCCTCTTGTCCTCCGCGGCGTGCCAGCGCCCGCTCGATCTCTTCGAGGAACACCTTAGCCACGACGTGGGCGTCGAATTGCTTGACGAATTCTCGCCCCGCCTCGCCAAGCGATCTGCGTAGTTCCGGTTCCAAGTAAACGCGTTCGATTGCTTCGGCTAAGGAAACTGCATCATTGGGCTCTGCGAGCAGCCCGTGTTTCACGACCTCTGGCACAGCGGCCGCCCGAGCCGCAACGATACTTTTTCCGGCGGCCATTGCCTCGAGGAAAACGATCCCGAAGCCTTCCTGGACGCTGGGCAAGCAGAAAATGTCGCACGAGTTGTATTCGCAAGCCAGTTGGGCTTGCGAAATGTTTCCGAGCCACTTCACACAATCCTGCAATTGATTTGTCTTGCAGAAATCCTTTAGACGGCCCGCTTCGGGACCGTCTCCAGCAATTCTAATTTCCAGCCCGGCAATTCTGTTTCGGAGCCGCTTGGCTGCGAGCAGCAGGATGTTCAAGCGTTTCCGTGGATAGAAGCGGCAAACGGATAGCACGACAAACTTTCGAGGATTTGGTGTGGCTGCGTTGCGTAAGAACAGTTCATTCCAAGCGGTGATATTAATGAGTTCAGGAACAACGCTGGGCGCGCGCGCGAGGCCGTACAGCTGCTGGATTCGCGCGGAGGCATAGCGACTGGTGGTGAGAACGAGATCTGCTTGGTGAACGTTACGCTTCTCAAATGCAGCCTGGATTTGCATGGTCGCTCTTGTGACACCAGATTCGAAGCGCAACTCGTCGGCGATCACGCCCTTGATCGATGCGACATGAAGGCCCGACCCTTTTTGCGCCACCGCGTAGCCGTCCATGTCAAAGCCGATCGTTGCGTCGCAGTCTTTGAGCGTTCGGAAGCGAAGCGCCTCGTTAAAGACAATCCGGTGCAAAGTGTAGATAGGAATTCGAACCGTGGGTGTAATCTCTTCGACGGTTACGCCAAGGGCTCGCAGCCCCTCGGCAAGTGTGGTGATTCCAACAAATGTCCCGCTCCCATCAGTGAAGTTCTGGGGCGTGGAAGTGATCATCCGGAAGCGCATGGAACGGGTTCTGTCTCCGCCGTTTCCCGATCCAGGGAAGGATGAGTTAGTATAGCGTTCATGGGAATCCTTCGAAAGGCAGTCGCGTGGGGCGTAGTGGGATTCGGCGCGCTGGTCGTGGTGTTTTTTGCGCGGCCCATGTATCGGCAGGGCGAGCCGACGGTCGCCGGCAAAACGGCACAGGACTTCTCTACCGAAATCGCGGGCAAGCCTGGTAAGCTGAGCGACCTGAGAGGCAAAGTGGTGGTGCTGAATTTCTGGGCCACCTGGTGCCCACCCTGCGTGGAAGAAACCGCCTCACTCAACCGGCTGCAAAAGTACATCGAAGCGCGCAACGCGATGGTCCTCGGCGTGAGCGTTGACGAAGACCCCGCGGCCTATGACAAATTCCTCAAGGACCAAGCCGTGATTTTTCCGACATTCCGCGAGCCGACGAGAAAGGTTGCCCTGGACTACGGCACACCTGTGTTTCCCGACACCTACATCATCGACCGCCACGGAAAGATCGCGCGCAAGTTTTACGGCCCACAGCAGTGGGATTCGCCGGAGATGTTCGCGTATTTCGACGCCATCCTGGGACAGACTTAAAGTAATCAGTCGTCGGTTCTCAGTACTCAGCCTTCAGTAGAAAGAATCTCTGCAAATCAGCTCCCAACACGTCCTTCGCTCAAACCCTCGCTAAGGCAGACAAATCTTGTTTCAGAAACGGGGAACTGAAAACTGAGAACTGCTCACTCGTAGCGGAGTGCTTCGACGGGGTCGAGTTTGGCGGCCTGCATCGCTGGCAGCCAGCCGCTGATGACTCCCACAAGAATAAGCACGACAGTCGAAAGCATCATCGTCAGGAAAGACAGTGTGAGGTGAATGTCCACTTTGCCGGAATCGTCCTCGTAAGCCGGACCGAGGAACGGCAGCGTGCCAATTGCGGAGGTCAACCCCCAGGAAAGCAGCATGCCAATGGCGCCGGCCGCGAGCGTCATAACCAGGGCTTCGAGCAAGAACTGCGAGCGAATGTGCGACCTTCTTGCGCCCAGAGCGCGGCGCAGACCGATTTCGCGCACGCGCTCCTCCACCGACACCAGCATAATGTTCATTACACCAACGCCGCCGATACCCAGCGTGAGCGCTCCTACAAAAAAGAGCAGCGCCTCAACTCCAATCGTAATGCCTTCCATAATTGGCTTGAATTCTTCGCGGCCGAACATGGTGATGGCGCGCTTGTCGTTTGGCGAAAAGTGCTGGCGATTGGCGATGGCGTCACGAAATTGCTGCATGGCCGCCGCCTCGAACACCGGGGCGACCGGCTCGAAAACCATAACGCTGGAATACTTCGTGTCCCAGAGGTCGCTCGCCGCGGTATAGGGAATGAAGGCGGACGAGTCATCGCAGTTGAAATAGCAGCTGTCGGAAAACTTCATGTCCATCGAGCCGATGACTGTGAACGGAACGCCATTGATGCGAACAGTCTCGCCCATGGCAGGCTCACCGCTGAAAAGTTTCTTGCGGATTCGCGCACCGAGAAAAACTACTCTGCGACGCTCGGCGATGTCTTCCGGCGTAATCCAGCGACCGTCGGTTGGCACCTCGTTGCGTATATCGCCGTATTCGGGAAACACGCCGCGAACCGCAGAATC
>Ga0126378_10000138_pt1 | contig 54132 bp, 50 predicted proteins | sample PanSoiMetPlot_23_FD_92587 | JGI IMG/M metagenome (GOLD analysis project Ga0126378, IMG submission 92587) | Tropical forest soil microbial communities from Panama - MetaG Plot_23 | ecosystem: Environmental > Terrestrial > Soil > Tropical forest > Bulk soil | place: Panama | collected 2016-02-17 | reverse complement strand
TCGATTGGTTTGGTGTCTTTGGTGTCTGTTAGAGCCGGAAATGGGAGCTAGTCATGCGGGAGGGTTGAAGGATTTGCGAAATGCGGGACATGAGAAATCGCCTGTATTCATGCGGGTTTTAACAAGTTGAAGAAAACATGGTAGGATAGCGCAGGGGGCGGGGTGAGTATCCCACCCTCTCCGCCACTCCTTCAGAATCAGTGGTTTAGAGCCTCCCTAAATTCAAAAATTCCACGAAATCTGGAATTCAGTATTCGAACGCTAAGTAGGCGACTCGCGTGACAACGACATTGGGGCAGCGGACCTCATGAGATTGGACACGGCTCCGGGATGCCGGAACTATGTTCGGCATAGAAACCGTTTATTAGCGTGTCGCACCCGCTCAATCGGAGAGCCAATTGGCGATTATGCCGCGCGCTCCCGACAGCGCAATATCGAATTGCGTATTTATTGCGCGTCCATCCACTTGTCCGAGCCCGCTAACTTGTAGGCCACGCCGGTAAAAGAAAGATGGAGTGCCCCGCCGTCGGCCGTTCCCCGATGTTCGGTTGAGACTAGGAGAGGGCCAGCTTTCTTGTACCCCGCCCAAGTTGCTTTGACTTCACTCGGCTTCTTGGGCCCGCCGCGATGATAGAAAAATTCTTTGATCCGGTTGTCAGGCCCGACCCAAAGCTCCCAAGTATCTCCTGGCGTGTAGCCGCCAACCTCCGCAGGATATTTCACCGACACTAGCGTCGCCGAACCTTGCCCCAATGGCAATTTTTGCTTGTCCTTGACTGTCACAACGGCGCTGGTGTCCCAATAGGCATGGAAAGGGAAAATAAACCAATAATTGTCGTTGACGAAACCCGGCTCAATTTCGTTTTTTACGTTGTCAGGCGCGCTGCTGAGCTGATTACGATTATAGGTGACTTTGACCGGCTTGCCGTCCTTGTCCTTTGACTCGTAGGTGACTTGCCCCGTCTTGGGCTCCCAAGTCCAAGTGCGGGACAGAATAAACTTCAAAGCAGGAATCTCGAGGTTGAACGTATAGCGGACCGCGTCAATTTGCCCATACGAATCAAGTCCGTAGGTCTTTGCAAGCTTTTCGACAATAGGCGGACGCGTCTGCGCCCAAGTCGCTGCAGGAAAGAGCAGCGTGGCGAAAGCCAAAAGACGGATCAGAGAAATACGCAGCGAATTTGTCATGGAGCCCCTCCTGGAAGGTTTAAGGTAAATTCGGGGTTAGATGACGTGCCAAAGCTTCTGGGTGCAGGAATCGCACGTCGCCCGCGCCAGGGATTCTACCCTCAATCGGTTGCCTCCGCATTATTTTGCGAGCCGCTTGTGGATTAGGTCGTTGGGCTTCCGAGCACTCCAGGTCGCGTATGCCGGCGTAGCCCGATGATTCCGGCTGTCGTTGCTACCGAGCCGTATTCCAACAGCGTGATCCAGCCAGGAACTATCCATGGGCGTCCAAGTGTGCGCAGATGCCAAACGACGTAAGTGGGGATAATGCTCACGGTCCAGATGATGAGCGGCAGGGTCGAGGCCGATCGAAGAAACGGGAGCAGCCAGAGCAAATACCAAGGATATACCACGGGTGCACAGAAGAGCGATGCCGCCATCGGCCACGCGAATGTCTCCGACGGAAACGCCTCGGACTTCTTTCTCAGCCACACTGCGGCAAAAAGGCCGACGAGGGCAGCCAGCCCGGCTACGAGCTGCGGAGTTGCGACCCGCTCCAGCGTTGCAAACACGGGATCATTGAAGCGAAAGCGCCGCACGTAAGAGCCGAGCGAGCCGACTGGAATTCGCCCGTGATCGAGAAATGGAATGTATAAGAGTCCGAGCACAACTGCCGACAGCACACCGTCGCGGACTCGAATACGCTTCCAATAGAGTGGCGCTAGTACAATCGGGACGAATTTCACCGAAACCGCAAGCGCAAAGGAGACAGCTGCAATTTCACGCCACCTTCGGCCCAATGCTGCGGCAGACACCAACAGAAGAAGGGCGCCAACGATATCGACGTGACCGCTGCCTACGACTTCCGTTGCGAGCAGTGGGTGCCAGGCATAAGCGAGAACCCAATGCCCTGGTTTCTGGGAACTGCGCAAGACGTCGAGCAAAACAAGAACAATCGCCAAATCACAAATTACAAATGCGACCTTCAAGGCAAAAACGGATTCACGAATCGCCGTAACACCGCGGAAGAAAAGCTGCGCGCCAGGTGGGTACGGACTCGGAACCTCTGGGTTGTTCAAGGTACGCGTTTCGGGTGTGTGCAAGCGGGCGTTCGCAGGATCGCTCGGAACCACAAGATAAGGGTTGAGGCCGAGGCGCTGTACGTGACCATCCCACAGGTATCGATGAACGTCATCATCTAAGCCCGGCTGTGCCAACAGAAATGGAACATGCCACAGAGCGGCCAACACTAAACCGATGACGACGACGTGCTTAGGAAAGCCTGGTGCAGAGAACAACTCACGGATAGCGAGGAGGTATGCGATGGCAGCGACAGCCAGCGGAGAGAGGAACGACAACCCACCCATGCTGTTGAACCTTCTTGAGCACATCGCCAGCGAAACAAGCAGGACGACGCCTAGCAAGTAAAGTCTGTGGGATGGCGTGAGCTTCACTGGTCTCCCGCGGTCGCCCGCAACCGCGCTGCCCCTCGTCGCCACCCCTTCAGCCAAGCCGCGGTTTGTGGCGCCCTGGCCGGAGCAAGCCGCAGTTCATCCGCGAGTTTGCCGAGATCCTCTGCGATATCGACATCGTAGAAGGGATCGGTTAGGCGTACCGAAAGCTTCATTGTGCGCGCGCGCTTCAACAGCCGCTCAAACGCACTTGCAGTTCCCATCCCATCACTGGCGAATAGACCTGGACGGGATGCCTTCGCACCCACGAGATAATAACCGCCGTCGTGGGTCGGTCCCACAACCAGATCGTAGGTTTCGAGTGAATTGAACGCGCCCTGTAGCACCGATGCGGGCAGGTGCGGGCTGTCGCTGTTGAAGGCGATGACCAGTTGATGGGCTGGACTTGTAAAGTTTGCGAACACACTGTCAAGGCCGGCGGCTAGACCCTGACCCGTCTGCGGCACGATGCGCACTTCTTCAGCCACCGCCCGCGAAAGCTCTTCAACGTCAGACGCGGGGCACATAATGGCGATTTCAATCTGATGTAGTGACTGCGCCAGGGCGATGGTGTCGTTCAAAAAACATCCGTAGAGCTCTGCGGCCTGTTGTGTAGAGAGGTTCACAGCCAACCTAGTCTTTACCGAGCCCACGCGAGGTGCCTTTGCCATGATGACGAGCGTGCGGTTCATTGATGGCATAGAAAGAGTGTCACCGTTCGCTTGAGGTTTCCGCAAGGGCTGGCGCATGAAATTCTTCATGCCGACCGAGGTACGCCGGCTTTTCGTCGGCGGAAGTAATACAGCGCGATCCTGCTAAGAATGAACCACGCTGCCCCGAGGGTGCCTCTGAACGTGCCGCTGATTTTCGATTTTCCGATGCGTGGATGATAGCTTACCGGGACCTCGACGATGCGGAAACCGCGGATAGCACCTTTAAGGACCAATTCTACGGCCCAACCGTAAGTGGTTTCTTCCAGTTCAACCGCGCGTAGGACTTCAGCTCGGGCAGCACGAAACGGCCCAAGGTCGCTGATCCTTACCCCGTAGAGGTTCGTGATCAAGCTGGCGGCCAGCCAGTTCCCAAACCGGGCATGCCAGGCCAGCGCCCCGCGCGTGTTCGTGCCCGCGAGCCGTGAACCAATAGTGATATCGGCGCGCCCTTCGGCCATGGGTGCGAGAAGAAGAGGAAGCTCGGCAGGCCGATCACTGTAGTCGCCGTCCAGAAAAACGACAACATCGGGCGCGCTGGCGGCTGCGAGCCCAGTCAGGCACGCCTGGCCGTATCCGCGACGAGCTTCGGAAATGACGCGCGCACCCATGCGAGCAGCAATATCCTGTGTCCCGTCCGATGACTGACTGTCGACTACGATGACTTCGTTGACAAGATCCCGAGGGAGATCAGCAAGGACGCGGCCAATCGCCTGAGCCTCGTTGTGCGTCGGAATAATGACGGAGACCCGCACGCAGCCTCACTTGGTTACCACCAGAGTGCATTTGGCCGCTTGCGCGCCAAAAAGGAATCGATACCCCACGTGCGCCCGGCGCTTCCGATCGCCAGCGCAAGCGAAGCCATGACGGGAACCAGCAGTTCCCAAATCCACGCCGTACCCCATTCTGAAACCCAGAGGCTGGCCAAGTATGCGAAAGCGACGAGCGCGACTGGACGGGTGAACAGACCGAGCGCCAGCAGCACTCCAAGCGAGATTTCCGTTACTCCCTGAAGCGGCGCAGCCATAGACGCGTGATTCGCCGCCAAAGCCATGACACTTTTCCATATCGCCGGGCTACTGCTCTTTCCGATGTATCCATTGATCAGGCCTGCGTAGCCGGATGGCGTATACAGGCCTTTCCCCAGATTTTCGAAGAAGACCCAAACGAACATCGCGCCAATCGTGAGCCGCACCAGAGCGAGCCCCATTCGAGCAGTAGGCTGGGCTACCTGGTAGTTGTCTTGCGGTTGGGTAGTGGTTGTCGCCATGATCATCCCCCCAGTCTTCGATCACAAAGACTTCGTTCGGCTACAGCTTCAGTTTCCTGACTTTTAACAACTCACCTTAATCGCGCGCAATCACGATCGTGGTACATGCGCTTTCCCCCTTGGGAAGTTCGCGAGCCGGTGCCATACAAACCTGCAACTTTTGCGTTTCTCCGCGAATAATTGGGCAATAGAAGTCGGGCTGATGCAAGGCATTCTGGATGCGTCGCCGCCCCGCGCACCCCCCGTAGCAAGACGTGAGGTAAGAGCAGGAGCGACACGCTTCTGGCGTGGCGCGGGCTTCCACGAAGGGTGCAGTTTCTACAATTTCAGAACGGAGCGACAGTAGGAGTGAGAGGGGTTCGCCAAAGTCAGGCCAGTACACACAAGGCTGAATCGTAGCGCGCGGCGTTACTCGCACGGTGCTTACGCCACAGCCGCCAATCCTTGGGGACAGACCCGCCATTGCGCGAACCAACGGTTCCCCAATGGCAATCACGTCAGTTTGTGCAAAAAGTGCGCTAAATCCTTTCCAGTACTCTTCATAAGTTAAGGCGTAGAGATCAGAACGCACCGACTGGTAAACGTTGACGCGGAGCGGAGCATGGTAGCGCTTGGCCACACGGGCTACGTCGGCTAAGCATAGATAATTCGCCTTCATCATTACGGCAATGAAAGTAACGGGAACTCCTAGTTTCACACAGCGTGCCGCCTGGTCGTGGATGAGCGCCCAATTGCCAGAACCGCGTTGAGCGTCTTGTGCAGCTTCGTTGGGATAATCCAGAGAGAACTCGATGTCGTGAAAAGCTCGGAGCTCTTCATCCGTAAGCACGGCAGCGCTGTGCCCATTCGAGGTGATGGTGAGCTTCACCGGCAAAGTCCGCAGGTACGCCAAAATCGCGCGGAACTCTGGATGCATTCCGTTTTCACCCGTGCCCAAATTCACAGAGCGGACCGGCAGGCTTTCCATTATGGATTGCACCTGTTCGATGCTCAGCCGATCTACGCGCGCGGGATCGCGGTAGCAAAACGAACAGGCGAGGTTGCATTCATTAGTTAGGCCGAGCCCGAGCACAAAGGCTCTACCCGCAGCAGGTCGCATCAAAGCAAGGTTGTCAGCGCTGTGCGTCGCAGATTGCATCATCGTTCGGTCCATTGACTAGGAAACTATCTGCATCCGCTTATCCCTAACTAGCCTTCTCGCATTTTACTTCAAGGAATCAGTTCGCTGGAAATGACTTCGCCTTCAGCCCTTGCTCCGTCTGAGATTCTTAACCCGCTTGTGTTACGTAGGACGCTACTGAAGGAAAAAGGATACAGAGAATCCTGTCGCGACAGAGAACTACCGTTGCCTGCTTTTTCTCGTTCTCGTCATGGAATCGATGATCTCCTGAACGACGAGCGGCGCGTGTTACTTAGACCGACGAAACAGAATGCCGCTGCAGATTGCTTGCTGGGCCAGTCGAAGGGATCATGGAGGGGAGAGCGCGGCAGTCCGGCGTATTGGTTGCCCTTCGGTGATGTCGTAGATGGCGTCGCCGGGCACGTCAACAAACTCCTGTTTTGTCCCGCTTGGCCATTGCATTTGTACTTTGCTCATCACTGCGTCAGGTCCGAGTCCAAAATGCAGGCGCACATCGTTCGTGGAATTGTAGCTTCCACCTGCGCGCACTTCATCCATCTGGCGCATCGTGTGAGTAACCACAATCACGCGTGCGCCGATTGCGGCTCGGTTGCTCTTTGTACCGATCAGCCGGAATAAGACGCGGTGGTTCGCATTGCGCGTTTCATTGACGAACAAAGAAGGCGGCGCGTTGACATTGAATACCACAAAATCCAATTGGCCGTCGTTGTTGATGTCCCCGATGGCTGTGCCTCTGCGGGAATACAGCGGAGGGGCATTGATTCCGGCGCTGTCTGCAATTTCCTCAAAAGTTTTGTTGCCGAGGTTGCGGAACAGTTGGAGGGGTTCAGCGAACCGAACTTCGCCACGCAACGTGTCCATCAACGAGGAGAAGTTCCCGTTTGCCACTAGAATGTCGGGCCATCCATCATTGTCAAGATCACCGAACCCAGTACCCCATTTGACTGGAGCAAACGTCGGAGCTGCAATCTTCGCTTTGTCGGCGATATCCGTAAATTGGTGGTTCCCTCGGTTCCAGTAGAGGCTGGCAGGCTGATTGCCGAATCTTGTCACAAATAGATCGAACTTGCCGTCGTGATCGAAATCGGCAAGGTCCGCCGCCATGTTTCCATAATTCTGGCCAGACGGGCCCAGGCCCGTGCCCGACGGAATGCCGATTTCCTCAAACGTGCCGTCCTGTTTGTTGTGGTAAAGGAAATTCCAGCCTCCGTCATTGGTTACGAACAGGTCCGGCCAGCCGTCATCGTCGTAGTCACCCCAAACAACTCCCATGCCATGAAGTTTGTGCGGATCATTTACTCCTGCTCTTTGGGAAACGTCCTCGAAGGTGCCGTCGCCACGATTGCGAAAAAGGAAGTTAGTCTCTCCTTCCATAGCATCCGGAAGCTCAACGAGGACGCCTTTGTAGCCCTTGGACTTCGCCGGATCGGGAAGATGGCGGGCGTCGGTGTGAACGTATCGCGCCACGAAAAGATCGAGGAATCCGTCTCGATTGTGGTCTGCCCAGGCCGCGCCGGTGCTGAACCCGCCGGCCGCAACTCCCGCTTTCTTCGTCACATCTTCGAATTTGCAATTCCCCAGGTTGTGATACAGAACGTTGTGTCCGTAGCCGGTCACGTAGATGTCCGGCAAGCCGTCATTGTCGAAATCTCCGACGGCGATTCCCATCCCCCAGCCTTTGGTGTTTAGGCCCGCAGACTCAGTGATATCCGTGAAGTGGAGCGCAGGGGAGTTGGCGTCCTGGTGATACAAAGTGATCATCAAATCGCCGCCCGCCAGATACCGCTCGATGGTTGAGTCGTTGACCACCGCAATGTCGAGCTTCCCGTCATTGTCACAATCAAACAGCGCAATGCCGCCGCCCGCCATGGTGTCGAGAACGTAGCGCCTGTCCGTACGCGAGTGCGGAATGGTTGTTAATCCGGCCTGGGCAGCAATATCTCGGAAATGCATGCGCGGCAGCCCTTCCGAACTACGATTTACCCCTTCCTCACGAAGATGGGTCTTAGAACCATTTTGGGGCTCCGGCAAAAAGATACCGTCAGCGTTACCGGCGCCGGGAAGTATCCGAAAACTACTCAACAGGCAGATGCAAAGAATTGGGAAGGTTAATAGAGCGATGGCAGACAGTCTTTTCACGGGCCCTTGGATTCTAGCAAACTCCTGTGTTTCGATCGGTTTCTGCTGAAGCGAAAACCCTTTTGCCCAACAGCTTAGGCGCCGTATTTTAAGGCCACTGAAGCCATGGCATGGCTCTATAGGTTTTAGTACCCACGCATGTAAGTATCGCGTTACCGTGAACGGCGAACCGTGCCCCAGGAGCAAAATCGATATTTTCCATCAAATTCTTAAAAGAATGACTTGACAGCGCAAATCCGAAGGCGTAAAAACGCGGCAACAGCTTGCCGTGAACGTTAACGGTAAGTCCGGCCTTGGCGCGCAAAGCGCTAAGGTTTTCACTGGGGTGTTCTGAGACATTCTAAGCACAGCGAGGTGATGGGGTGGTTAACGCATTTCCGTATTCTTCAAGCAATTCTCGTCGTAACTCGTTTTTTTCTGGCGCGCTCCTCGCGTCATTCGCAATGGCATTGGCAGTCCTGTTTTTGTTGCAGCCCAGCGGCTTTGCGCAATCCCAATTCGCAACGTTGAGCGGCACGGTCGTCGACACCACGGGAGCTATTGTTCGAGGCGCTAAAGTCACGGTGACAAATGCCCTCTCGGGAGAGCCTCGCGTGACGGAGACAAACCAAGATGGTTTCTTTGCTGTTCCTTCTCTTCCAGTCGGAACCTACAACGTAGCGGTCGAAATGACGGGGTTCCAGAAATGGGTCGGGAAGAGCATCGTGCTGAACGGCGGCGACAGCCGCAGCCTCAACATTTCCATGAAGGTCGGCCAAGTCAGTGAAACTGTCGTGGTCGAAAGCACCGCTTCAGAAATTGCCACCACGGATTCGGGTGAGAAAGCCGGGCTGATTTCAGCGAAAGAATTGGAGGATCTGGCTCTGGTCAGCCGCAACGCCAGCGAATTCGTAAAATTCCTGCCGGGAGCTCTGCTCACTCCGACATCTGGACTCAATCGCTCCAACTATAGTGGGCAGGTGATCGGAATCAACGGCTTCGTCCCAAACGGGTCTAGCGCCGGCGGTCTGGGGGCTGTCCAAATCAACGGGCAAAACGCGAACATCACCCAGGATGGACAAAACGTATTTGACCCCGGAGCTGCGGGGAATGCCACTCCAGTCAATCCGAACCCGGACATGATTTCCGAAGTCAAGGCATCGACCTCAAACTTCGCTGCGGAATACGCCCAAGGGCCAGTTGTCGTCAATACCGTGACAAGAAGCGGGGGCAGCCAGTTCCACGGCGAGGGGCGCTTCAATACGCGCAACTCTGCTTTGAATGCCACCGAAAAATTCAATCAGGAACAAAAGATTTGCTCGGGGGGTACCTGCACTTATCCTCAGGGATTCAATCCCAAGCCGGACAGCTCTTACTACTATCCTGGCTTCAATGTCGGCGGGCCCATCATCTTCCCAGGGACGGGCATCAACAAGAGCCGCACCAAGCTGTTTTTCTTCGAGTCCTACGAAAACTACCACCAAACCCCGGATGCGGGTGTAGAGCGCGCTTTTGTACCAGATACAAACATGCTGGGCGGGGACTTCAGCGAATTGGCTAAGTATGGCGGTTCAGTTGGACGTGTGGGGATGGGCTCGGTTCCGACCCAGCCGAATGTGACAGGCACCTCAAACAATTGGTCGAACGGCATGAATTACATCACTTCGAATCGTGGCAACTGTACGATAAGCGGGGGCGTGTTGTCTTCGGCTTGCATAGACCCGAACGCGCTCCTCTTGATGAAGGATTTCATCCCGACGCCCAACATCCCGATTTCTCAAATTAGCACCACGAATGGTTTTAACTACGTCCAAAGCTTTAACGCTCCACAGAACTCCTGGCAAAACCTGGTGAAAGGCGATTGGGTTCTTAGCCAGAATACCAAGGCCTACATTTCCTGGAGCCGCCAGCGCGAAAGCGCCACGATGCCTTTTGGTTTATGGAACAGCGCGTCGGATTGGGCCGTGCCGTCGCCCAGCGCCGTTGTGGGCAAAAATGGATCGGACTTCCTCGTAGCGAGCTTTCTGCACGTCTTTTCACCGACCATGACCAGCGAAACCCATTTCGGGTACACCAAAATAACCTTTCCGACTACACCGACAAATCCCGCAAAGCTCTTGCGCAAGAACGCAGGCTTCCCTCTTACCGGGGTTTTTAACAACCCGGAGATGCCTGCCCTGCTCACTTGGGGCCAATCGATCCCCAATTTCGGCGACATTGGTCACGACTATCACCCGACGATGATCGCCAACAAAGGGATCCCGAGTGTCTCGGAGAACCTAAGCAAAGTCTTCGGCACACACACCACCAAGTACGGCTTCTTCTTCCAGCACACTTACAATACGCAGGACAATTGGGGCCAGTACATGGGCGTGCTCACCTACAGTCCCTGGGGAGGAAGCACTCCCACGGGCAACAACTATGCGGACATATTGATGGGTATTGGCGAATCCTATTTTGAGCAAGCGCTGCCGCCACCGGCTAGCATTGCGAACAACCAAGTTACCTTTTACGCTCAGGATTCCTGGAAAATTGCCCGTCGCCTGACCATCGAGTACGGGATGCGCTTTGAGCACTACGCCAAGCCCTACGCTCCCGTGGACAATGTCGGTCTGGCGATTTTCGATCCGAGCAAATACGACGCCAGCATTCCGGCTGCGCAAAACACGCAAACCGGTATTACGTGGCACAAGCTAAACCCTTCCGTTCCCCTGTCTGGGGCTAATAGCCGGGCGTTCTTTTATTCACCGCGATTGGGAGCAGCGTACGACGTTTTTGGAAACGGACGGACTGTCTTGCGCGGTGGGTGGGGGAAGTTTCGGGCCTACGACTCTTTGCAGAGCAATAACTACACTGGACCTTCAAACACGGCGTTCGGCTCCGTGGGCGTATCCTGCGGGCAGTTTGATGCGGCGTGCGCCAGTTGGGAAACGATTGATAGCCTTGCACGGCCCGCGCCAACCAACTACGGCAACACGTTGCTTGGCCCTGGGCTCAAGAGTGTGACCACCTATAATCCCAAAAACGACGAACAACCCCTTATCACTACCTACAGCTTCTCGATCGACCAGCGGCTGCCCGCGAAGCTTCAGGCAGAGTTTTCTTATGTTGGAAATCAAGGAAAGTTCTTTCAGAACGCCATTAACATCGATGCCGTTCCCTTGGGCGCCTTGATCACCAATTCCAACAATTGTTCTGTAACGACGCAACCATGCCAACAGACCTACCGGCCCTTTCCCGATTACACAGCCATTAACAGTAGCGAAACCGCGGGAAAGTCCCGCTATGACGCCTTCCAGGCGTCAATCAAGCGTAGCTACGGCTGGCTGATGCTTCAGGGGAACTATACCTGGTCGAAGACACTCGCCGCCAATCAGGCAAGCGGGAACAGCTACTTCACCGGTGCTCTCCCTAATTTCGGCACGAACTGGCTTTATGGCATTGACGCGATTGACCGCCCGCAGGCGATTAGCTTGCTATATGTCTTTTATCTGCCGAAAGTTCGCGGTAGCAATGCATTTTTGCGCGGTGCCGCCAACGGCTGGCAGCTCTCCGGCACCACTATCATTCAGAGTGGAATGCCGCTGGTCAATGCTACCAATGGCAAGAACCGCAACTTTAATCTCAACCAAGTCGCTTTGGACGGCTCCGGCTCATCCCAGGACAACCTGCATTTGCTGGGCACTACCGACGTCGGCGTATTCCCGATCATCACTTGCAATCCTTCTTCCGGCTTAGGACACAACCAATTTGCCAACCCGAATTGCTTTGCACCACAACCCGTTGGCAAGCTGGGTGATCCAGCCTTGCCCTACATAGGCGGCCCGAAGTTCTGGAACAACGACCTGAGCCTGAGGAAAGAGTTCAAAATCAAGGAGCGTCAGACCCTGCAGTTTAGCGCTTCGGCTTTTAACTTCACCAATACCGGACTGTTGTCGTTCTCACCAGGCGACAATAACCTCAACCTCATCTTCAACGATTTCGGGCAGGTGGTTACTGGCGCAAGCATGCTCTTCCCCGGCAACGGACTAGCGCCGGGCACAACAGGGGCCACAACACCTCAAGTGTTGCCGTGTCCACAAAACACCAAAGGCAAAACGATCAATGGCGTTGCGTATCCGAACGGAATCAAGTGCGGCGGCACTTCTACGTTCGGACTGGCAACGCATCATGTGGGTGCACGCATCATGGAGTTTGGCTTCAAATATAGCTTCTGAGCATCACGGCAACGGCAACAGGGAATCACCACGGGGTGGCTCGTCGAGCGGCACCCCGTGTATATTTTCTACTTATGGTTGCGGTCCTTCGCTTCCTGTTGGCAGTATTTCTTGCGACGTCCTACCAGGCCACACCGCACGCACAGGAAAGTTTTGAACAGATTGCTAAAAAGGCCCAGGAAGCTCGCACTTCTGATCATTTAAGCGATGCGATTGCTCTCTATGCTCAGGCAGTGCGCCTGCGCCCGTCCTGGACCGCGGGCTGGTGGTCGCTAGGAAGCCTCCTTTATGACCAGGATCGTTTTTCGGAGGCTCAGGACGCGTTTGCACACTTCGTGAAGCTGTCGAGCCGTCCCGGTCCCGGCTACGCGTTTCTGGCGCTTTGTGAGTACGAGAATCGCGATTATGGCGGAGCCTTGGAGCATTTCCAGGTCTGGTCGAAATACGGTTCCCCGGGCAACGATGCGCTCCTTGACGTGGCCGGCTTTCACTGGGCGTTGCTGCTGACGCGCGAGGGGCGCTTCAACGAAGCTCTCTATCTGCTTGCCGCAAAGGCGCAAAAGCTTGGCGGCACATCAGCAATCGTTGAAGCCATGGGCCTGGCGTCACTAAGGATGAAGAATCTGCCCGAGAATTACCCGGTGGAGCGGCGTGAAGAAGTCTGGTTAACGGGGAAGTCGGCGTTTTATTCCACGGCGCGTGAGCCTCGTAGAGCAAGCGAATACGCCGACAAGCTGCTGGCGCACTATTCCAGCGAACCCAACGTCCACTATTTTCGCGGAACGCTTCTCGAATTTCAGAAGGAGTATGCGGCCGCAGAGAAAGAATTCGAACAAGAGTTGTCTCTGAATCCACAGAATGACGCCGCAATGGTGGAACTCTCTCTAGTGAAAATCGAAGATTTCCAGGCGCCCGAAGCGAAGCCCCTGGCGCAACGCGCCGTCGCGCTCGAACCGAGGAACGCAAGAGCGCACTATGCTTTGGGGCGAGCGATGCTTGAAACGCGTAGTCTGCCGGAAGGCGCAAGTGAGCTGGAAGTCGCCCGGCAGCTAGCGCCGGAGAGTTCCGTAATTCGTTTCAGCCTGGCAAAAGCTTACGAAGCTTTAGGACGCAAGAGTGATGCCCAGCAAGAGTACGCCGTTTTTCGGAAGCTCGAGGAGAAAGAGAACGCGAGTGCGCGGCCGCCGCAGAGGGGCATCTCGCAAAAGGCAAGCGAGGGGTCCAAGCCCTGACTAGAACATTCAAAGTCGCAATTCTCTTGCTCACTATGCTCCCGGTTAACGGCACGTTAGCCCAAGCGCTGCACAACCCGACGACAGAGCAGAAAGGGAAGACCGCCCGAGTGATTCCAAAGTTTGATGAACTCTCTGCAGCCGCGGCGCGCGCGCGCGACGAAAACCGTGACGACGAGGCGATCCGTCTCTATCAACAGGCTCTTGCAGTGCGCCCTGCCTGGCCGGAAGGTCTCTGGTATCTGAGCACGCTGTACTACGAGAGGGAGCGCTACGCGGACGCGCGCGATGTCCTGCGTCGCTTCCTGACCACAGACTCCACCGCCGGCCCGGGATGGGCCCTGCTGGGCATGAGCGAGTTCCAGACCCATGAGTATCCCCGCTCGCTGGATCATCTAGAGCGTGCCATGAGCCTTGGCCTGGGCGATCGCAAAGAGATGGCTCAGTCCGTTTTCTATTTTGTCGGCGCGCTGCGAACTCGATTCGAACGGTACGACGACAGCATGACCTTCCTAATGTCCATGGTAAAGTCCGGATCGCCTATCGACCTCCTCGTCGAGCCCATCGGACTTTCGGCGTTGCGCATGCCCCTTTTGCCCGCAGAAATACCTGCGGACCGCCGCGAGATGATCCGCATGGCCGGTCAAGGCGCCCTGGCGCTCGAAGCCCAGAATCGCACCGAGGCCGAAAGACTCTTCAGCGAGATGGCGAAATCATTTCCAAACGAGATTGGAGTCCATTTCCTCTATGGAGCATTTCTTCTGGACGTGCGCCCGGGGGATGGCATAGCAGAAATGAAGCGCGAACTTCAGATTTCGCCTTTCAATACAACGGCAAGACTGCGCCTCGCCGAGCAATACCTGAAAGATCAGAAAATGGATCAGGCGCTCCCATTGGCGGAGGAAGCCGTCAAACTCGAGCCCGACCATCCCCCCGCCCACATGATGCTTGGCGAGATCCTCGTGGCGAAAGAAGATCTTGCCGGTGGAATTCGCGAGCTAGAGTTAGCAGAGAAAGGGGCGCCGCAAATGGTGCGCATTCGCTGGGATCTGCTCCGAGCCTATACCACTGTCGGCCGCAAGGATGATGCCCAGCGCGAGAAGGAGGAGATTGAAAAGCTCAACCGTCCGGGCAATGGACAGTGACACGCCGCCAAAAGAAATTTCGGTTCAATCTTTTGATGGTTCCTTCGACGATCCTTCTCAGTATTGCTTTGACCGCTGCCGCAGCTGGCTTCTCATGGAAATCCGCCGCGTCTGCAGAATCCGGCAAGGCTCCCATTCATTTTCTCTTCAAGTCGATTCCTTTTTCCGTGGACAGCAACGAAACACCGCAGAAACACGCGCCCGAAACAATGGCCGGCGGCGTCGCCATTTTCGACTACGACAACGATGGCAACCCGGACATCTTCTTCACCAACGGCGCGGACATAACCACACTAAAAAAGAGTTCGCCCAAATATTGGAACCGGCTCTTTCACAACAACGGTGACGGCACTTTCACCGACGTCACCGAGAAAGCAGGCTTGACTGGCAGCGGCTACGACGTCGGCGTCGCCATCGGTGACTACGACAACGACGGTTGCGAAGACGTTTTCGTCGCCGGCGTTCACCGCAACACGCTTTATCACAACAATGGCGACGGAACTTTCACTGACGTTACTGAGAAGGCCGGCCTCGCCCAGCCCGACAAGCAGTATGGCCCGCTATGGTCGGTTGGCGCAGCGTGGGTGGATGTCAACAATGACGGCCTGCTCGATCTGTTCGTGGTGAACTATCTAAAGTGGGATGTCCACAAAGAACCGCCCTGCTCATTCGAAGGCAAACCCGAGTATTGTCATCCCAAATACTACAAAGAGACGCCCAACCAATTGTTTCTGAACAACGGCAACGGAACCTTCACCAATGTTTCCGCGCAGTCCGGGATTCGCTCGCACTTGGGCAAAGGGATGGGTGTGGCCATTGCCGACTATGATGGAGATGGCCTCCCCGATATTTTTGTTGCCAACGACAAGCTCTTTAATTTTCTGTTTCACAACAAGGGCAACGCAAAGTTTGAGGAAGTCGCTTTCGAAGCAGGCGTTGCTCTCCCCGAACATGGGAATCTCATCTCCGGCATGGGCGTAGACTTTCGCGATTTCAATAACGACGGCCGCCCTGACATCGTGCTCGTCGCCCTGGACAACGAAACTTTTCCAATTTACCAGAACGAAGGCAAGCACGGATTCACGGAAGTTACCGCGAAGACCGGAATGACCTTGCTCAGCACTCCGATGTCCGGCTACAGCGTTCACTTCGCAGATTTCGACAACGACGGCTGGAAGGATATTTTCGTCAGCCGGGGCGACGTGCAATCGCCCGCGATGGCTGCGCGCCGCCACATCGACCAGCTCAATACTGTCTTTCGCAATGTCCCTGGGGGCAAGTTGTCGGCGTTGACGGAAGAAGCCGGTTTTGCCGCGCAGCCGCCTCACCGCCATCGCGGTTCAGCGTTCGGGGACCTAAATCACGACGGCAAGCTTGACCTGGTCGTCACCGCGCTCAGCGCGCCCGCGGAGATATGGATCAACGATAGCCCGGGTGGCAATCATTGGCTGGAAATCGCGTTGCAAGGCACAAAGAGCAATCGCGATGGGATCGGCACGAACATCAAGATTGTTGCCGGAGGCCTGGCCCAGTTCAATCACATGACCACGGCTACCGGGTACGCTTCTTCGAGCGCCGGGCCGGTTCATTTCGGCTTGGGTGCCGCAAAAATCGTCGATGAAATCGATGTTTTCTGGCCCTCGGGCACAAAACAGGTCCTGCAAAATGTGCCTGCGGATCAGATTCTGAAGATCAAGGAACCTAAGTAGCGGGCCAAGGCTCACGGCTGCGATTGCGGTGTTTTGCTCCGAGCCTTTTCGTTGAGTTCCAACACAATTCTCTGTTCTCGCCGGCTTTCCTCTTTCAATTGCAAGCGCGAGTAAACGTTGGCCAGCTGCACGTGCACCTCGATAAAATCCGGCCACGCGCGTTCGAGCTGTTCAAATACACTCCGAGCTTCTTTCAATTTGCCTTGAGCCGCGTCCAGAGCCCCGATCTGAAAGCTGGCCTCCGGTGACGTCGGGCGCAGCCGCTGCGCTTTCGATAAATAACCGGTTGCTCCGTCGTATTCGCCCTCGCGCCGCAGAGCCGCGCCTAAATATAGATTGGCGGAAAAATCGTTCGAGTCCGCCTTCAGCGCGCGCCCGAAGGCTTTCTTTGCGCCAGCCAGGTCGTCGTCGTTGAGCAGCGCGCGTCCATACAGCGACCATGCTCCTGGAAGATCTGGATTCTTCTCAAGCGCCTTCTGCAGCGTGGCCGCTGCGGTCTTGTAATCGCCTGCCGCAAATTGCGCTTCTCCCATCAGCAAATCTGCCTCCGGATTGTTCCCATCCTTCAAGATGCGGTCGATGACGGCTTCTCCTTCGGAGATCCGTCCTTCGCGAATCAACGCGGTGCCGAGAGCGTAGTCCACGCCACGATCGTCTGGCGCCGCTTGATACACAGGCTTTAGAAGCGCCACCACATCGGAGTTTCTGCCTAGACGCAGGTAGCAATCGGAGAGGAGATAGAGCACCTGTTGGTTCTTTGTATCTTCCTTTCGCAATGTTTCAAGACTCGCGGCCGCTTTGTCGAAGGCCGCTTCTTTGTACCAAGCCAAAGCAAGATTGATTCGAACGATAGAGTTTTCTGGATCGCGCTTGAGTGCTTCTTGGTATTGAGTGATTGCCTCTTCGTAACGCCCAACGTGAGCTAAGGCAACTGCCAGGTTGGTTCGCGCAGGAACAGAATCAGGTTGCAGGACTATCAGCTGTTCGTACAGAGAGATGGCCCGCGGCACGTCGCCCCGGTCGTACGCTTCGTTGGCCTCGCCATACAGTTTTTCGGGTGTTTGCCCTTGATCTCCCGCCTGCACCCTTGGTGCCGCCAGCGCGGCAAGCCCGCCAAGCATGAACAGGGTCAGTGGAGCTGTTTTCCGGAGGATTCGCACAATTGCAGGCTGCTCCTTGAACCTCGGACAAAATTATACGTCCTTTAGCAGGCAGGAAAGAGTCGCTGTCACCGTTTACAGTAGGGCTAATTGAAATGCTTCAGAAATGGCAGGAAGCTGCGCCGCGTTTCTGTAGGTATTTCTGGTGGTATTCTTCCGCTCGATAAAACTTGCCCGCGGGCGTAATCTCCGTCGCAACCTGCCGCTTCAACTTGCCGCTCGCTTCCAAAGCCGCGCGCGACTTCTTGGCAATTGCCTCTTGTTCCGGCGAATGAAAGAAAATCGCCGTGCGGTACTGCGCGCCGACGTCCGGCCCCTGCCGGTTTACTTGCGTCGGATCATGCATTCTCCAGAACGCGTTCAACAATTCCTCGAAACTCACCTTGGTTGGATCAAACGTCACCTGCACCACTTCCGCATGGCCAGTCTCGTCAGTACAAACGTCCTGATAACTAGGATTTTCCGTGTGCCCGCCACTATAACCCACCGCGGTTTCGATTACCCCAGGAAGCTGCTGGAATGCCGCCTCCACTCCCCAGAAGCATCCCGCTCCAAACGTCGCAATCTCGGTCATCGAACTAGCCTCCCATTCCCGTTTCCACTTTATAGCGGTAGCGCTCTTGGTGCGCGATATCTGATGCCGTATCTGCTCTGAAAGTTACGACGCTTTCCGCTTCGCCGGCGCTGCCAATTCCTTCAATTTATCTTGCGCCCGGCTCTTATAAGGGCTGTTCACCGTAGCGGCCTGCGTAAACGCTTCCTTGGCTTCTGCATTTCTTTTCAGATTCAGCAATGCGAATCCCAGTCGATACTGGTTGCGCGCATAACTTCCGTCGTCCGGCTTCACGAGCGGCGCGGCCGCCTTCAAATTCTCCAGCGCCTGCGCGTTGTCCTTTTTCCCGATGTTTACCTGGCCAAGCGAACTCAATGCCAGGCCTTTCTGAAGCGATTTCTGCTGTGCCCACTGCTCGTCCGTTACACCTTCCGGCTTTTGAGCCGCTTCCAGCAGGGAAATTGCCTTTTTGGCGTACGTCCCGGCCTGGTCAATCTGCTCTGGTTTTTCGCAATAGTAGTCCGAAAGCAGCAGCAGCATTCCAACGTTATTCGGATCTTTGGCCAGCAAACCATTCGCAACCTCGAGCATTTTGCCCGGGTTCTGTGCTTGTTGATAGGAGGTGGCCGCAACCCCCAGCGCCTGCGCTGCATACGGTGAGTCCGGAAAGGACTGTGCAAACTTCACAAGCGTTCCAGCCCGTTTTCCAGGATCTTTTTCCTGGTACACGCCGCTAAACACCAGTTGCTCAACGTATGTAAGCGTCTCTTTGTTCGCTTCCAGCGTCCTTACCTTCTGCTCTTCCCACGTCTTGGCTTCCGTGCCAGCGGGCGCTGAGGCGGCTTTGTATCTTTGCATGATGCCGCCCGCCTTCTCGCCATACGAGATCAAGCGATCTCGGTCTCCTTTTTCCGAAGCGGCGCGCACCAGGTTCACGGCATTCTGAAAATTGTCCGGGTCCAGCGAAAACACTTTGTCGCCGTATTCGAACGTTTTGTCATAATTTTTCTGACCCAGGTAATACTCGACGAACAGACTGTCCGCCACGAGTGGAAAGTCGCCGTCTTTGCCCGGCCCTTCAGCAAACTTTTGGATCAGTGCCAGCTTTTGCGCCGAATCGGTTACCGCGTTGATTTCGCTCAACGCGTGGTCCGCATCCGATCCCGCCTGAATTGGGACGTACTTCCCGATCTGTTGAGCAGCGGCGGCAGTGGCCCAACTCCCCAGCAGAACCACGATTCCCGCGAGCCGTCTGGTCCCTCGCATAGGCACCTCCTGCAACCCCTCAAGGTGGGGCTTGTGTTTCCAGAATCTTAGTGCCTCACTTGCCTTCGGGCAAATGATATTCCCAATGGGCGCGCCTCTTCTTTCCACCTCAAAATTTACTTTCCGTGCCTCTGTTATTAAGGCCCCGCAAGGAATATCCGCAGGTCGCGCAAATTGTTCCCGGTCGCCCCACTCACGATGGCATCATCGAGCCTCGAAAAAAAAGTGAATGCATCGCTCCTGCGAAAGAAATCTCTTGGGTCAATCCCCGCCGCTCGCGCCCGCTTTAACGTTTCTCCATCGGCCACGGCCCCAGCTGCTGGGCTGTTTCCATCAATCCCGTCGGTTCCTGCGCTCAGCACTGCGATCTTCTTTCCCGCAATTTTTTCCGCACAAGCCAGGACAAACGCCGAATTCCTCCCCCCGATTCCATTTCCTGTCACCGGTGAACTGACCTCTCCGTCCGCGATGAGCGCCACTCGATGCCCGCGGTGAATCTTCTGCAGCTCCTCGATCTGCGCGAGTAGCATTTCCGCGGCCTTGTCGACCGGCAAATCATCTGCGGAATTGTCGCAGCACGTTACAAAGCCCCTCGCCTCCGACGCGCGATGTGCAGGATGAAACAGATCATCCGTCCCCAAAATCAGAGTGAAGTGGGACCTCTTAAATGCCTCGTCGTTGTGCTTGGGTGTTTCCGGCAATGTTCTTTCGTCAAGCCATCGTTGCAAGGCGGGCGAGAATTTCTCCCACAACGAATATTCTTTGATAATGCGCTTGGCGTCCGCCGCAGTTGTTGGATCGGGCACCGTCGGTCCAGAAGCAAGCGCCGACTCTTTTCCCACCGGCACGTCGCTCACGGCCAACGTAACCTTGGTTGCCGCCGGTGCTGCTGTGGCCAGCCTTCCCCCCTTCACTGCCGAAAAATGCTTTCGCACGACGTTGATCTCATCGATCGATGCTCCGCAAGTCACCAGCGCCTGGTGTAATTGGCTCACGTCTTCGAGCTTTTGCCGGGGATCGAGCGGCAGTTCCACCAGCGCTGAACCTCCGCCAGACAGCAAAAAAAACACTAGGGCCTTCTCATCGCATTTTCGCAGCAGCGCCAGAATCGCTTCCGCCGCCTTCCAGCTCTCCGCGTTCGGCACCGGATGTCCCGCGGCAAAATATTTGAGTCCGGGTACAGCCCTTGGTGGAAGAGCGGGCGCGGAAACCACCCCTTCAAATCGCACGAACGGCTCCAGAACGCGGACAAGTCCTTCCACCATGGCGTGGGCCGCTTTTCCCAGCGCCACAACGCGCAACTTCTCGAACTCCGCCAGGTTATAACGGTTTCCATTACACCAGAGTCGCATGCCCTCGCGCCGCAACTTCTGTTGCATGGTCGAGGGAATGTCGATCGCGGCCAGGGTTTCGTGGAAAATTTGGCGGGCGAGTTGTTTCAAATCCGCCATGGAGGGGCCGTCCTGGGTCTCTTAAACTTTCAAAATTTCCGGGTTCAGCGCGTTCGCGGGCCGCTGCCCTTTAAAGAGCGAAATGACATTTCCTGCCGCCATGCACGCCATTTTCGTACGCGTTTCCAGCGAGGCTGACGCGATGTGTGGCGCCAGCACTACATTGGGCCTCTTCAGCCCTGGATGGACGAATGGCTCATGTTCATAAACGTCCAGCGCTGCCCCAGCGATTTTTTTGCTCTCGAGGGCCGCTACCAGTGCGGCCTCGTCCACGACGGGCCCCCGCGATGTGTTGATCAGAAACGCCGTCGGCTTCATCCGGTAGAATTTCGTCGCATCGAATAGCCCCCGCGTCTCGGGCAGCAGCGGCACATGTACACTGATGAAGTCAGCCTCCGCCAGCAGCGCATTCATATCCACGAACTGTGCCCCCAGCTCCTGTTCCACTTCTGCCGGTGCGCGCACGGCGTCCGTATAAATCACGCGCATCTGAAACCCTCGTGCACGACGCGCCACTGCTCGTCCGATTCGCCCGAACCCCACCAGCCCCAGGGTCTTTCCCCACACGTCCGTCCCGACGAGCTGGTCCAGATTCCATCCCTTCCAGCTCCCTGAGCGCACCAGCGATTCGCCCTCGCCCAGCCTCCGTGCCACCGCCATCAGCAGTGTCCACGCAAAATCCGCCGTTGTCTCGTCCAGCACGCCCGGCGTGTTCGTCGCCACCACTCCGCGCTTCGTGCAAGCAGCCACGTCGATATTGTCAAAACCCACCGCTACGTTCGCAGCGATCCGCAATTTCGGCGACGCGTGGAGCAATTCGTCGTTCACTTTCTCCGTTAGCAAGCAGATCAAACCATCCTTGTCCTGCAGCCGCTGCAGCACCTCCTCCCGCGGCGGCCGCTCCGGCTTGGTCCAATACTCCACCTCGCAGTTGTCCTGCAGGACCTTTCTTGCCTCATCGAACAGACCGTGCGTCGCTAGCACTTTCGGCTTGGCCATCGTTCCCTCAATCGAATTCGGGAGTCTCACACTAACACAGGATGCTTTTGAGGGCACGTTGGACCGGATGAATCGAACTCATCTATTTCCAAATGAAGGGGCGGTCACCTGCTCCTGGCGTGCGGAACATTCTTCCACTGGGCGCCGTATCTCCTGCTGGAGGGGTGCGGGGCGATAGGAGCCACTGGATGAAAAAACTGCGTGCGTTGCTGGACATACAAATGGGGTGGACAGCATGAACAAAATATGTGTGGCTCTTCTAATTACGGTTTTTTCTGCGCTCGCGCCCAGCCAAGACTCGCCTCTCCCGGCGATGCAGCGTCAGGTCCAAGGGCATACCATCATCTCAAACGAATTGCCCGCCGCTGATTTGACCTTGGCCAAGCAGTTTCGCTACGTTGGCGGACAAGTCGTCAATCTTTACGGCAACGCGGACGCTGAGCAGCACCTTTTCGTAAGCGTTGGAAACGATGGGTCCGTCCAAAGCTTCTATTGGGTGCAGTTCGAACACTTTCTCCCCACCAACAAGTACACCTACGACTACAAGCCTGACCGCATTACGGACATTGGCGGCCTGCAATTCATTTATGACGTGAAGAGCTTTCTCGGTTACGCAGCTGCTCTGCAAAGCGATGCAGCTTCCGATGGTGCTGCCATGAGCCGCCTTGCTGCCCAGCATGAGCTTGCTTTCCCCAAAAACGCGGCGCGTGTTCGCATGTTCAACCTTCCCACCGCTGACCGTCGCACCGAACTTATGATCATCTATGGAGAATCGCTCCCTCAGGATTCCAAGGTCCCTGCTACGACCGATGGCGTTCGCCTCGACGATGCCTCACCCGAAACTGCAAAAGGCATTCTCGAGCACGCACGCGAGGGTCTGACCATTCGGAAGCACTGATTGCTCAGCATACTAAACTTAAAAAACGGAGACTCCATGAAGCGAAGCAATGTCCTGATGCCAGTCCTTTTGCTCTTTTCGCTCCTTGCAATCTGCTCCGTCCGAACAAACGCTCAGTCCGCTGCTCCAGCCATCCCCGCGTTCGACGACATCAAATCGCAGCCTGAACTCGATAAGGCCGTTGCGGCGCTGGATGCAGCGCTTTTCGATGCCTACAATCGCTGCGACCTAGAAAAGTTTGCCTCCTTCCTCGCGGATGATATCGAGTTCTATCACGATCAAGCTCTGGGTAAGGAAGAGCTCGTCGAAAGCATCAAGAGGAACATCTGCGGTAGTGACGTCCGCAGAGAATTGGTCCCGGGCAGCCTGCAAGCGCATTACATAAAAGGCTATGGCGCGGTCGAGATTGGCGTTCATCGCTTCCATCATCCCAAATCCAACACTCCGACCGGCGAGGGCAGGTTCATCACGCTCTGGCAGTTCAAAGATGGCGCGTGGAAAATCACTCGTGCCATCAGCTTTGATCACCACGCTGCAGCAAAGTGGATCAACGCCCAAGGCGTCGGTGCCGCTCGTCAGCAATCCTTCCTCTGGTCCACCGACCTCTACCGGCGTCCTGTTGCTTGACCTTCCTATCCATCTCATCCTCGTGAGATGGAAATAAGCATGGTGATACGCTCGCGCTCCAACGATCACCATCTTTCAAGCGCCTCGTCGCCTACGGTCCTAACGCTCTGCTGGAGGTTCGCCAGAATCATGGAAATGACCCTGAACCGCACCATGTTCGATGGCCAATGCACCGAGGGTTCCTTGTCAATTGGCGGGCAATTTCAGTGCTACACCCTAGAACTTCCCAACAAAGACGGCAAACCGGGCTCGTGCATCCCGCAGGGCAGATATCGCGTCGTACTTGCTCCATCCCCTAAGTTCGAAAGCTCGCCGGACCCATGGGTCCAGCAGTATGCGGGGCAGATGCCTCATCTCGAGGACATTCCGGGCCGGAGCCTCATCATGATTCATTGGGGCAACGACGCCGGCAACACGGAAGGATGCATCCTGGTAGGCAAGGATCAATCTTTGGACTACATCGATAGCAGCCGCGCGGCCTTCATGGACCTCTACGAAGAAATTCAGGCCGATGCGAGCAACGGCGATTGCTGGATCACCGTCGTCGGGGGCGCTACCGTCTCCGACGCGGCCGCTGCCTAACGGCATTCGCGCTTGCATTTTCGGGCGCTTTCTATACTCTGTGGCCAAATAGCCACCCAGCTAATCTATCCCGATCTAAGAGGTGCACGATGCTCCTTGCGCCCCGCGCGAAAGACCCAGCCGATCTCTCCTACTATGCCCTCAGGAAAGCTGTTGGCGGTATCGCCCTCGGACTTCCATTTGCTGTCGCCATACCCTGGTTTATTTGCAGGCACACACTGGAAGACTCGATCAGCTACTACTACTACACGGGAATGAGAAACCTTTTTGAAGGTAGCCTTTGCGCCGTAGCCGTGTTCCAGCTTTGCTGCCGGGGCTATGAGGGATATGATGTGGCCGCCGGCATTTTGTCTGGCCTTTTCGCGCTTGGCGTCGCCTTTTGCCCGACAACGCCCGAACCTGCAGACTCGGCGACGCAGTTCCAGCGGTACGTTGGAAATTTGCATTACTTTTTTGCAGCGCTCCTCTTTTTTACCCTCGCTTACTTTTGTCTCGTGCTCTTCACAAAAAGCACCCCTGGTGGGATCATGACCCCCAAAAAGCGTCAGCGAAACGTCGTCTATAAGATCTGCGGAAGCGTGATCATCCTTTCCATCATCTTGATCCTGATCTTCGTTAGGGGTTTCAAGATGATGTATCTGCCTGGCGGCCTTGGCACGGTTTTCTTTTTTGAAACGACTTCGCTCCTCGCCTTCGGCGTCGCTTGGCTCATCAAGGGCGAAACCCTCCTGAAGGATTCCTGAACGTGGGCCAGCCGAGGCAGAAATTTCCGGCCTAAGCGTTTTGTGTCTCTCTAGGCAGCCTGCTCGTGGGCAAAAACGGCGACGCCCTTCCCGCAGCGATGGGGGCGGCTGCGAAAAGGACGTACCGTCTTCAGGAGAGAAGCTCGCTGTTACGAAAAACCAGGGCGCGTGCTGGGTTCCCCGGTCGCCAGAAATTAATCTTCGTCGGGCGGCGGAGGCGGCGGTCCCTCACGGAGCTGGCGCATCAGAAATTTCCCAGGTCCTGGGCCTTGCGTCACGGTGTAGTCCGAAGGTACTTTGAAAAGCGAGGCATCCGGTTCGGTGCGCTGAATATTGGTCAGCGTGTAAGTAGTGTCACCAAACCTCGGATCGCTGTGTTTCTTCATCACTACCATTTGAAGATCGTTGGAATACCAGACCTCCCGGACGACAGTAATGGGCTTCTCATTTCCGATCTCTCCCGCCGGGATCACGTGTGTAAAGCGGGTTCCTTGCGCGCTCACACCCTCGATCGTTTGCGTACCGAGATCTTCCTTAGTCAGCGTGCCTTCTGCTACTGCCTCCTGAACATGAGCTTGCACTTTTCCTTCGATGCGCCCCTTAATGGCTGCGCCGAATCCGCCGCCGAACCCCGGGAGTTGCTCCGCCGTTTTTGTGTCGGGATGCAACACATAATGTGTGCCCGCCACCGGATCATTGATGGACACGAACGACTTGGTCCCTCCGGAGGCAGCCAGCGCGCCAAGGGCCTGGAGCGTCGATTCCCGGCGAACGCGTCCCTGGCTATCACGGGAAATATTGCTCTGCGTTTTCCGCGCGATGTGATTTCCATCGCCAAGCGTTTGTGTTGTTTCAGAAACAGCGACGGCGCTGAAGGGCGCGCCGGTCACCACCTTTGCGCCAGGCATGCCCTCAAACCCGAGCACTTCAATGCGCTGGCTCACGAAGCCACCGATGGCATCGGGGCCTCCGGCCGAAAAAAACACATCTGGAGGAAGCGGAGGTGCCGGGGCCGTTTCTTGCGCTCTTGCAGTTGTTGCGCTCAATCCCAGAAGACCACCAAGGACCAAGTTGATGCTGAATTTGCGATTCATGACCGTTCTCCTCTTCTCTCCCGATTCGTCAAGAACTCTTTCCCGTCGCAATTGCGGCAATGCAGCTCGCGTAAATTTTGCTTTTCTTCCGGGTTATCGCGACAGGCGCACCGCTTGCGGTAACCCATCGTCTCCCACAAGCAGGTCCACCTGAATCCATTCGCCAGCGCGCTCTTCATTCACTGGCAGCCCGAACGATTCAAGCGCGCCGCGCTGCATGCGCACACGCAGGATTTCACCGTACTCCGTATCCGCAGGGAAAACTCCGGGCAACAGCGTGAAGCCGCTCAACCCATTGTCAGCCACCAGCGCCTCGGAACCCGCATGCCTCGCAGCGCCTCTGTGCCGGGCAACTGTGGCATTCTGCACCGGCTTCTCAGAACCCGCAGTATTTCTGTCGGGTTCAATTGCGTGAGAAATGCTTGCAGATTGCGGAGCTGGCAGATGAGTCGCCGTGGCTCCTGGATGGCCTTCGTGCCATTTGACCCAGGTCACCGCGCCGACTAGAACCGCAGCAGCAGCCAGCGCCCACGCAGCAATCACCGCGGTGCGGCGCGCGTTGAACGTGCGATGTTCCGTGCGGAACTGCTGCCGAAGCCGCATCTCGACGCGCGCAGGAGCTTCCACCGTGGCCGTGTCCTCTGCGAGCACGCTCAGTTCCGCCCGCGCAGCCTCCCACGAATCGCGCAGCGCAGCACAGCGAGAGCAGCGAGCCGCATGCTCGCTAGAAGCAGCTCGCTGCGCTGCCGTCAACGAGGCGTCGCGACCTGCGTCAAGCCCGATGGCTTCAAATTCTTCGCACTTCATTTCACACTTCCTTCGCGCTGCAAAAGACCACTCACTTCGCCGCACTCATGCGCGGCCGCGGTTCACGCAACATTTCCAGCCTGGCCATCAGCAAAGCGCGCCCGCGGTGCAGCCGCGAGCGAATCGTCCCGATCGGGCAGCCAATGATCTGAGCGGCCTCTTCGTAACTTTGCTCTTCGAACTCGCACAGCACGATGGCTTCGCGAAACTCCGCCGGCAAATCCAGCACGGCCGAGCGAACTTGCTCCACGCGCTCGCGTTTCTCCGCCTGCGTCGCGGGAGTGGACGGCTCCATCAGAATAACTCCGGAGCCTGTACCGTCTTCGTTCTTTTCCTCGAGGGAGATTTCGCGCGGCCGCCGCTCGAGATGCTTCAACACGCGATTGCGCGTCACACCGTACAAAAATCCCCCGAGCGTACCTCGTGTGGCGTCGTACTTTTTCGGATCCCGCATCAAGGTCATGAAAACGTCCTGCACAATTTCCTCTGCCGCCCAAGCGCTTCCTGTCATGCGCAATGCGAAACGGTAAAGCGCCGCCTGATGCCTTCGGTACAAATGCGTGAACGCTTCCTCATCGCCCTTGCCGGCGCGCCGGAGCAGCAAGTCGTCCCTGTCCTGGTCGGCGATGCTCATCTCTCCTGGTAAGACGCTCTGCCCGGCTCTACGTATACATTCCGGTTGCGGGGTAGATAAGTTCCTGCGACACGTAAGTCAGCCAGCGGCTTGTCTGGAAGTCCTTGATACTACAACGAGTTAGATGTGGTTCAAGTTAGGCGGAGAAATTCGTGCACGCTTAACAGACAGCTCATTGCTTAGTTGAGCGGAACATGTTCGCAGCGATGCGTGTGACGAAACGACGAGGCACCAGGCGTTCGCCGTGTGCGCCAAGATAATTTCCCAGGCCCGAAATGACGTAGCTCTTGGCTGCCGCGAGAGCCTTCAGGCCAGTGTGCGCGACTTTCTCAGCCGTTTCGGCATTGCGCTGAAATTTCTCCTGCCCAGAGACTGCATGAAATTCGGATTCCGTCGAGCCCGGACAAAGCGCGCAGACTCGAATGCCATAAGGTTTCATCTCTTCCGCGAGGCCCTCTGCAAAGAGCAGGTCGAACGCTTTGGTGGCCGCGTACGTGGAAATGTAAGGAACAGCCTGAAACGAGGCAGTGGAAGCCAGGATGAGGACGTCGCCGCGGCGCCGCGCAATCATCCCTTGCAGGAAAAGATGCGTCAGGTGCACCACTGCCGTGCAATTCACTTGGACCATGTCCAGGAGGCGCTGTTTGTCGACCGAGGGGAACTCGCCGTATTTTCCGAACCCGGCGTTGTTGATCAGCAGATCGACTTCAATTCCTTTTTCTTTTGTGAACGCGAAAACCTTCTCCGGAGCGCTTGGGTCCGCCAAGTCTGCCGCAAACACTTCGGTACTAATTTTGTAGGTCGCGGCCAGCTGGCTTGCCAGTTCCTTCAAGCGGTCCCCGCGGCGAGCGGTCAGCACCAGCTTCGTGCCGCCAAAGGCCAGTTCTTTGGCGAGAGCCACACCAATTCCGGCGCTGGCGCCCGTGACGAGCGCCCACTTGCCGGACCACGTCTGTGCAACCGATACGTTGCGATGTGGCAAAGCTGCCTCCCTGGACGGACATGGACCGCGACTTGGGATTACTTCTCCGTGCCCAAAAGCGCATCCTTCAGGCGCATGCTTTCGCGTTTGATGCGGTCCATGAGACGGCGAGCCCAAACAAATTCCGCCGCGAGCAATCCCAGCCCCATGAGAATTACGGGCGTGCCCGGACCTGGAGTGAATATCATGACCGCTCCCAGGAGCAAAAGTGTGAATCCGACAACAATCAGGAGGACGCGGCGGACTTGCGCGACGGTGCGGAGAACCATTGGCCTCGAAAAAACTTTCTGGCGGAGAGGGTGGGATTCGAACCCACGGTACGGTTTCCCGCACGCTCGCTTTCGAGGCGAGTACTTTCAACCACTCAGTCACCTCTCCGCAGTAGTGGTCGCTGATTCCATCGTAGCAGAGGCGTCCAATTCTCAGCAATGCAGGAGCGCATAAGCGCCGCCGAACGAGCACTTCTGCGTTGGGAGTAGGGAGCAGACGCGGTGAATTCTGGTGAAAGAGCAGAAATTCCCTGAATGAGGTTTACCGGCGTTCGGCAAAGAAGGATTGAATGACTGCGGCGCATTCTGCCGCGAGAATTCTCGAAGTAACTTCGACCTGATGGTTCAGGCGCGGGGCGGAAAGGATTTGGAAACAAGTGCGGACAGCGCCCCCTTTGGGATCGTCCGCGCCGTACACGAGCCGCGGGATGCGCGCCTGAATCATTGCTCCCGCGCACATGCTGCAAGGCTCGACCGTAACGTAGAGAATCGTTCCAGCAAGACGATAATTGCCCAATGCTCGCGCGGCTTCACGAAGCACGATGATCTCGGCGTGCGCCGTCGGATCGCAATCGCGAATCGTGCGATTGCCGGATCGCGCAAGGATTTTTCCGTCATGAACCAGCACCGCGCCTATCGGCACTTCGCCCGCAGCGGCCGCCGCTTTAGCTTCGGCGATTGCTTCTCGCATGAACTCGACGTCAGAATTCACCGTGGACTGAGGATAACATGCGACATTCGGTAGCTTGGAAAGGGAGGTCGAAAAATTAGGGCGAGCGGCTTGCTTGACAATTCAAGGCCGGGGAAACAAACTACATTCCATGAAGGAACTCCTCGACCGGCTGTTTCAGGTGGATTTCATCAAGGGCCTAGCGGTCACCTTCCGGATGCAAAATCCGAAGGAAATCGTCACTGAGCAGTATCCGCTGGAACGCCCGATGGTTGCGGAGCGCTATCGCGGCGCGCCTCGCCTGAACAACAATCCAGAGACAGGCGAAACGCTGTGTATTGGGTGCAATTTGTGCGCCTTGGCATGTCCGGAAAATCTTATCGTCGTGGGCTGGTTGAGAGACGACGCCACGCGCCGAAAAGTGCTTACCACCTTCACCTATGACACTTCGAGATGCATGTTCTGCGGGCTGTGCGAAGATGCTTGCCCGACCGACGCTCTGGAATTGACGCAGGATTTTGAGATGGCTTACTACACCCGCGAAGGAGCCATCTGGGACCGTCACCGCCTCGAGCAGGGGCCTACTCCTGCGCGTTATACCCGCTAAAGATACTGCATGGAACTTCGCAAAGATCCCATCACGCAAAGCTGGGTTGTTTTAGGACAAAAAGAAGTGGCCGGGGAAGCCGCTGCGGAATGCGCGTTCGAGCCCGCGAAGATCGAGAAGGTTCGTCCCATTCTGACTTGGCCGGCGGAAGGGCCGTGGCAAGTGCGCGTGATTCCGCACCCCGAGCCGTTGTATCACGTCGAAGGAGATCCCGGACGGCTCGCGGAGGGAATGTACGACCGGATGGGAGCCCTGGGTGCTCACGAGGTGATTGTGGAGACGCCGCAGCATGACCGGCGGCTCTCTCAGTTCAGCGACGAAGAGATTGAACGCGTGCTCTGGGCCTGGGCCACGCGCATCGCTGACTTGAAGAAAGATGCGCGATTCAAATACATCAGCGTTTTCAAGAATCAAGGCGCCTTAGCGGGCGAGGAATGGTCTCACGCGCATTCGCAAGTGACGGCGACGATCTTTGTGCCGCGGCGCATCAAATACGAATTGGCTTCCGCTCATGAATGGTTCAAGGACAAAGAGCGCTGCATTTTCTGCGACGTAGTCCGTCAGGAGGAGAAGCAAGGAAAGCGCATCGTGGACGTCCAGGGTGATTACTACGCACTGTGCCCGTATGCCTCCCGCGTGCCGTATGAAGTTTGGGTGATGCATCGAAGGCACAATCATACGTTCGAACAGCCGCGGCCCGGCGCCAACCGGAAGCAATTAGCGGCGCTGCTTGGAAGGCTATTGCGTCGCCTGGAAAAAGTCGCGCCTGCGTACCACCTTGTTGTACATACAGCACCAAGTACGATGAACAAAAAGGGCGAGATGGCGGGCTACTGGAAGACTCTTGCCGACGACTACCACTGGCACATCGAGATCCTGCCCATTCTGGAAAAACGTAGCAAGTCCTATAGCATAAAAGAAGTCTACTTCAACTCCGAATTACCGGAAGCAGCAGCGGCAAATTTGCGAGCGCTGGACCCGAATTCATGAGGAAAGGCCGACTGAAACAAATTCAGCGCGGCTGGATCGTTACCAAGTTAATTTTTTTGCTAGGTTTCTTAGTCTTCTTCGTGTTTGTGTACTTGGTGCGACGCCCGGTCTTGCGTTTTGCTGGTGAGGAGTGGGTCGTCGAAGATCCCCTGGAAAAAGCTGACGCGCTGATTGTCCTAAGCGGAGACAATTTTTACGGGGATCGCGCGACTCGCGCCGCGGAATTGTTCCGCGAAGGAAAAGCGCCGCTTGTGGTGGCGAGTGGAAAACGATTGCGGCCGAACGCCGGCGTTGGGGAATTGATGGAGCATGACCTCGTCGAGCGTGGCGTCCCGAAAGACAGAGTCCTGCGGTTTGTGCACGACGCGGACAACACAAAAGAAGAGGCCCAAGCGCTCGCGAAGTTGGCAAAGACAAAAAAGTGGCGCAAGGTCATCGTCGTTACTTCGAATTATCACGCGCGCCGAGCGCGGTATATTTTTCGGCAGGTTTTTCCACAGGGCGTGGAGACACGCGTAGCAAGCGCCCGGGATGGCGACTTTGATCCCGAGCGCTGGTGGGAGAAGCGTAAGTCCACTAAGGAGTTCGCGCGCGAGTTAGTGGGAATGCTAGTGGCGATGTGGGAACTGCATGGAGGAAGTGAGAAAAGCGCAACAGCTCAAGGAATAGTGGGGTTGAGAGGACTAACTCCACTACAGCTGGTGTAGCTGGTCACGAAACACCCCACATTTGCCGCCCTCCATTCTTGTTTACTCCGAGTAAGTCCTGTATTATGTTCGCACTTCTGAGTCGCGGCTCCCAACCAGTCCTGCGATGAGCGGCTTCGAAAATCCCATTTTCGATGTCGAGGTGTCCGATGTGGAAAAAAGATGATGTGAAGTCTCCTGGCGTTGCCGAACCGGCCGCGACTTCCGCGAGTCCTACGTTCACAAGCACGTACAGTTCTGAGTCTCCTAAGTCCTCTTCATTCGCAGTTTCGCCGAACGCTGCTGCATGCATCAGCCAAGGAATCAAAATCAAGGGCGAAGTGACCGGGACGGAAGATCTCTTTGTAGATGGCTTCGTAGAAGGGAAGCTTAATTTGACGGCCAACAGTTGTTTGACGGTTGGTCCTAATGGAAACGTGAAGGCCGACCTGAGCGCTCGCGAGATCATCGTCCGCGGCGTAGTCGAGGGCAAGGTGATTGCGCGCGACAAGCTACAGATTTGGAGCACTGGGCAAATCACTGGAGAAGTGCAGACCGATCGACTGGCAATCGAGGATGGGGCCCTGCTGCGGGGCAAAGTCGAGGCAGGCAAGCAAATCACTAAGCAGGCAGACGTAAAAGTTTCGGCGGCCGCGGCGACCGGCAAGTCGGCCCCGTCCGCAGCCCTGAATTCTGGAACGGCCGCTGACTAAACGATGAGCTTCTTGAACAAATTCGGAATCGGCAATGGGACGAGCAGTCAAGGAGTGCGCCGGGAGGTTTCCGTCCCGATTCATTTGAGTTCGCGCAGCGCCCGCACTCCCGGGACTGGAGGCATCGCTTCCGCGACAGGCGCCGCGCGCGCACCCGTGCCGCCCGAATCCAATCGTGTCTCCAACGGGTTAAAAGAATTGTTGTGGAACCTTGATGGCCTTGAGCGCGGCTCGCTTTTGGATCTGGGCCCAGCCTGGCAAACCACATTGAATTTCTTCATCGAGCGCGGCTTCCGCGTTTCTTCCGAAGACATTCTTCGCGCTTGGAAGGCGTTTCTCATGGAAGAGGAAGCGCGGCTCCGGCAGGATTTCGCGGCCAGCGAATCCATGGACATGACCCCCACCGCACGGGCAACTCGCTTTATGCAGCAGAATCTGCAATATCCGCGTTCTTCCTTCGATGCCGTGCTCTTGTGGGATCTCCTGGATTACCTGGAGCAGGCGCTGGTGAAGCAGGTTGTCGCCAGCCTGACGGAGCTGTTGCGGCCGGGTGGTGTGGTCTTCGCAATGTTCCACAGCAAGAAGCCCGAAGGATTCGCGCGCTATCGTGTGATGGATTCCAGCACGCTGCAAGTTGTTCCGACCGCCGTCTTGTGCCCCGCGCAGCGCGTTTACCAGAACCGCGAAATCCAAGATCTCTTCGGACGCTACCGCACGGTGAAATCGTTTGTGGGCCGCGATCAACTACGCGAGACTCTCTTCGTGAAGTAACTTTTCAGCAGGTCTGCAGTTTCCACTTGCATTTGCCAGTCGTGGGGAGTACAAGCGAGACGTGAGCTCGAAGAGCTCCGGAGGGACGATGACTCCACCGGGCATAGAGCTGCACCAAATCTGAACACACCGCTTTTGCGGTGCGCTGTCACTTAGGAATACGCGAAGTTGTTCCACGCGCTTCCTGGGCGACACAGAATTGAAAAAGAAGGGGAGCCGCCAGGCTCCCCTTCTTGCTTCAGATTTGAATTCAGCGAATCAATGCTTTGAAGATGATTTGTGACGGCGAGTATTCGAATGGCGCCGGCTCGTGTTGCTGTTGTGCCTTCGATGGTGGCGGCTATGGGATGACGGTGTTGCTTGGCTCGTATCGGACTGCGGCTGGACGGCGGCTGGCTCGCTTGACTGGCTGGATTGGCTTGCCCTCGCCTGATACGTTCCCACTGCTAATAGACTCAATAAAAAGAAAAGACTCACAACACGCTTCATTTCAATCTCCTCGCTAGTTCGACCCCTGCGCCCGTATTTAACCACAAGCTATTACGAATGTCGCTGGGTCTTCGAACGGAGAAACGCATACTCATTGATTGAGAGGGCAGGTTCCGCGAAGCAACCTCTTGGTAAGAGCCAGGTACCAATCGCGCGCTGGCGTGGGCCGTCACCCGCCGAACTTCAGCTGCTCCAGCCAGCGGATGGCTTCGCGCTGATTAGCGATAATCTGCGCCTGCCAGACGATTGCCATGGACATGACGCCCATGGCAAGCAGACAGAAGATGAGGGCGGTGCCGAGATGCGACTCCCGAATATCGATGCGAAAGGCGCGGCGAATCCAATCCATAGTTTCAGTTCTCCTAGTACGTCACCTGTTTTTTCGCGAACCGAACGACAGTCTGCGGACTCGTCGCCTATACCTATGAGTCGAGCAATCCAATCGCCACAGGGCTACTCCCTCCGGCGCGCGCTTATCACGCAGGAAACATGCGATTTGTTTGACGGTCGCAACTTGAAACGGCAGCCGCCGCCAGGCGTCGTGAGTGCACATCTGAGCGCTTATCCGTCACTTTTTTTCCACTCTCCTTCAGCGCTTCGCCGCCACAGACTCTAGCAGCTGCTCCCAGATCCCCGGCGAATGAAGCTCAATCACCCGTATGCGGGTCGAGGGTACCTGCGGGTCTTTGAGCGATGGGGGTTCGCCGGCTGATAGCAGAATGCTGCGGTCGCACGCGGGAAAAAGGCCCTTGGAGAGCTCAGGAGTGGCCACAGCAACCGAAGAGGCATGGTACCGCAGGGCGCGGTCATAAAGCTTGGAAAGCGTTGTCACGCAGCGCTGTGTGCTTGCTCCAATCGCAGCAGACCAAAGCGCCTCGTCCCTTCGAAACTCGATGCCGCGATTGCGACCCTCCGCAACGAAACCCTCGATCTGGCTCGGCGTAGCCCCTGCGAAGAAGAACAGCTCGTCGAAGTCGCGCTGCCGAACGAGTTCTGCTTCTCGCAAAGGCAAGCCTACGTTTTGCGAGAGCTCGCGCGGCGAGAGGGAACTCAAAGTCACGATGGGAGTCCCGGTTTTTTCAGACAGCTCTGCCAATGCCTCAGAAGCGGCGGGCAATTGCTTTGCGATGGGAATGCACGTGAAGCGGCCCAAGCGCAGCGTGGTGGCCTTGCGGCGATTAGTGAAGCCACTCTCAGGACGCAAGTGGAAATAGTCTGACGGAAGATAAACGCCGCATCCATCTTCAGCAATAAAAGGGTGGACGTGCCCTATTTTCCGCCGCGGCTCGTCGAGCTGGAGTCGCGGCCGGCTGGTCAGCCAAACAGCGGGGATTCCAGCGTGGTCCAGTGCAGCTGCGAATTCATCGAATGCGGAAACGACCTTGCCGCGCAATGGAATCAGGCTGTCAACCGCGATGTAGAGAACGTTGGAGGTCTGGCGCAACGAGAGGCTCCCGAATCCGAGAGGCAATTCTAGCGGAATTGTCGATCGACGCCGAAGTCGAGCCCAAAAAATAAAAGGCGGGCATTTCTGCCCGCCTTTTCCCGGTGAATTGCCCGGGGTTTTCGTCACGAAGATTTAGTTGCCAGACTTGGTGGCGCCGGAGCCCCCCTGCATATTCACCTTCGGGATGCTCACGTAGCCGCTGATGGTGTCCTTGCCAATCTTGTTGATAACGACTTCCTCGGGAATATGCGTGCCGGTCGTGTAGAAGAAGATTGGTTCGTTGGCCGCGCGGTTCTTCTTGAGGAAGCGCTTGTCTTCGACAACCATCGCTAGGTTGAACTGGTTACGCTTTTCGCTCACGCCCTTCAGTTCCAAGGTCACATTGGCGACCTTCTCAGGACGGTTCTTGCCGGTGATGGTGAATTCGGTGTAGTCGCGCTCACCCAGCCGGCGGAGCTGGTCAATTTCGTCATGATTCTTGGCAATCAGCGTTCCCATCTCGCTCTTGGCCATCCGCAAATCTTCGCGGGTGGTGTCGAGATCGGTGCGTACGCCCACTACTTTGGTGTCTACCGTCTTAACGTCATCGCTGGAAGCTTTCGTAGCGAGCTCGGAGTGTACGGAAGTATCCAGTGCCGTCACCTTCTCGTTCGTCGCGTCGTTCAACTTCGCCGCTTCCGTCCGCGCTTTCTTGAGCTGGCCCTGAGTGATCTTCAGTTTGTCGGTGACAACCTTCAGATCGCCCTGCAAATCGGTGTTCGCCTTTTCATCCTGCGCCAAACGATCCTTCATCGACGACATATCCTGATTGATGGCCCCTTGCGTCGTCTTAAGTTCGCTGGCAACTGCTTGCTGGGTGCTGTCCAACTTTGAGGACGCATTCCAGCCGAAACCGAGTCCTCCCAAAGCAATCAACCCGAGAACCACGATCGCGGGAAGCTGCCAGGAAGAACTGTTTCTCACTTCAATATGATCTTCTGACATGTCACTTTCTCTCCTCGCCCCGAAATGGGCAGTGCCGTTATAACCGGCTTGTGAATCAAGGGAGAGCACTCCCGGAGCCAAAATACGGCTGTCACGGGCTCTTGTAAGTGATAGATGAACGACAAGTTGTGAGTGGTTGAACAAACGGTATGGGGTACTAGTCCCGGCAAAGTTTACGCGAAAGGCACTGCACTGCGGATTTTTTGCTTGCTGGTTTTTAGTAGAGTTCCACCCCTAGCTCGCGTAGCCCATCCCGCAGTTGGCTAGGCGACTGGTAGGTCATACTCCTCATCCCAAGCCGCCCCGCTGCCTGGGCGTAGGCCGCCACGTCATCGACGTAAATGGTTTCCTCGGCGCGGACTTTGCTGGCCGTAAGCGCTTCTTTATAGATCAGCGGGCTGGGCTTGCTGGCTCCCACACGGCAGGAGTAGACGTGCACTGGAAAATAGCTGAGAAACTCAAAGCTCCGTTCCATGTGCGCCACGTGCAACGGATCGGTGTTCGACAGAACTGCGAGATGATATCTTTTGCTTAACTGCTGAAGAAAAGAATCTTCCTGCATCGGCGTGGGATCCAAAGCCCTGTTCCACACTTCCACGAATTGCTCAAAATTCAGCTTGCTTCCCAATCGCCGCGACAAATGCTCGTGCCAGTCTCGCGGCGTCATGCGGCCCTCTTGCCAATCCGGCCAGCGCGGATCTTTTTCCAGCGCCGACCAAATCTCCTCTGGCGACAGCGCCTGGCCCTCGGCTAGCCCGCTGGTCGCCCGCGACACATTCACGCTGATCAATACACGGCCGATGTCGAAAATGATGGCGCGCACCTTGGAAGAGGTCACGATTTATTCTTCCTGTGTGCCGATCTGGCGCCTCGCGCGCAAGACGCTGATGATGACAGGCAGAATCGAAAGGAAGATCACGACTGCAATCACGTAGTGGATGCGTTGCGCAAGATTCGGAATCAGATGACCCAGGTAATAGCTGCCAAGGATCATGGTTCCGACCCAAAAAATCCCTCCGAAGATATCGAAGACAAGGTAGCGCGAGTATTGCATTTTAGCTGCACCGGCCACGGGCGGGCAGAAGGTGCGGATGATGGGAACGAACCGCGCGAGAATGACCGCGCGGCCTCCGTATTTTTCATAGAATTCGTGTGCACGCTGCAAGTGGCCGCGCCGGAAGAAGAGAGAGTCTTCGCGGCGGTAGAGTGCTGCTCCGGCCGAGCGTCCAATCCAGTAGCCAATCTGATCCCCCACAATGGCGCATAGCATGACCGGCAAGAGAAGCCACTTTAGCGGAATTACGCCTCCCGCCGAAAGAATTCCCGCGGTTACCAGTAGGGAATCACCTGGAAGGAAGAACCCGACAAAGAAGCCGGTCTCTACAAAGACAATCGCACAAATAAGTGGGGCTCCGCCGGCGCGGATTAGCTCTCGTAATCCATCGGGTCTGAAAAGCGCGTGGAAGAAGTGAAGGATGGCGTCAAGCACTCCGAACCGTTCCTCACAGCAGAAAGATGAGATCTCGTTGCCGGCACCAGCGCAAGTGCGCGCGAGCGCAAGCCGGTGAAAGCGCCAAACCCTATACGGTAACAGAAAACCGCCAGGTCCTGTCCACATTCATGCCATAACAGAACGAAGCTGCCAACGATTGCGAGAAGTACGCCGGGACGAATCATGCGCGTGCTCCCTCCATACAGAAGTCACTTCTTTTTCCCAATTGCATTTGAAATTCGAGCGCCATCTCCGCTTCGCTTTTTGGCTCGAGCAACTTCTTGATGCGCGGCAGAGCGCGGCGGGCTGCGGCTACTCCCGCCTGAATTGCTTCGTCGGCGCGGCCGAAATCGTCCCAAGCCAGAGATTGCACGTCAGGACGCAATACCAGGTCTGCATGACGCTCCCAAATCTCAAGTTGGTGCTTCTGCGCGGCGCCGACCGCGCGGCTCACTACCTGGAAAACGTTTTTTGGAGCGCCGCGGTAACCGTCCTCGATGCTTACCGAAATGCCTACAACCGTTGCTGCCCCGAGGAAGCGCGCGGCATGTGTTGGCACAGGCGCGACCAAGCCGCCGTCCGCTAGGCAGCGCGTCCCAATCTCCACAGGCTCGAACAAGCCGGGGAAAGCGCAGCTGGCGCGAATCGCGTCTACCAGATTGCCTTGTGTAAAGATGACCGGCTCACCGGTAGAAAGATCGGTGGCTACAGCTGCCAGCGGTATCTGTAAATCTTCAAATTGCCTGGAGCCGAACACACGATCGATAAGTCCGCCAAGCCGGTGGTTACTGGCAAGGCCGAGCCGCGAGACGCGCCACCGCCCAATATCGCGGAAGCGCAGCGTTCGGCACGTTTCTATGATCCGCTCCAGCGGAGCGCCGCTCGCATACGCGGCCCCGAGAATGCTCCCCACGCTGGTTCCCGCAATGTGGGAAACCGGAATCTTATTCTCTTGTAATACTTGCAGAACGCCCAGGTGCGCAAATCCGCGCGCGAATCCGCCGCCCAAAGCCAATCCAATCCCTGTCGTCGCGGAGGAGCCGCCTGCATTTGCAGGAAGGCCTGCTTGCGCGGAATGTGTGCCCTGCGTCATGCGAACAGGGTGACATTATTTATGTTTTCGGCCTATGGTTCGCGCGTCCCGGAAAAACAGTACGAATGTACTTCGATGAAGGGCTAAAGTGCTGAGGATAAAAGTCTGTGAAACGGTACTTTCTTACTAGTCCCGTACCCTCCCTGTACCATTGTGAGCCGCGATCCGCTGCGCGATCCTTCTACCCGTGACGCTGAGGGGGTCGATGAATGGATAGCGCATTCAAGGTTTGGGTTGGTCAGCCGGTCGTCCTCCAGGTGGCACTGGGCGATATTAAGGTGCCGCTGCGCGGCAAGTTGTTGCGGGATGGCGATGACACCGTGCGCATGCGTATCGGCGACGGCTGGGACGTGGACATCTACAAGGCCATGATCCTGGCAGTTGAAGAAGATGGAATGATCCTTTTGCCTTCGTGAGGAGCCCGCAAACATGAAGACACAAGAAATCAAATACGTGACACGGCGCCGCGCGGCGGTGCTGCTCGGCTTATCCGAACAGGAGTTGAGCCGCATTTCCACCGAATCCGGCTTCGGCCATAGAGAGATTTCCGGCGCGGAAGAAGAGACGTATTTCACTTACGAAGAGCTGCGCCAGATTTGCATGTTGGCTGTCAACCACGTGCACTAAACAACGAGTTTCCTCCGGCCCCCCTCGGCAGTACCCCCACCCCGGGTCGCTCCCCCCAGCGGCCCGGGGTTTTCTCTTTTAGAATCTATCACTTACGGATTGCCCGGTTTGGAAGTCCTTTGTTTTGAGGCTCATAGGGAAATGCCACGTTAGGGACAGCCTTTCCCGCAAAACCATCCTCGGCCTCGGAATTCCTTTGACTCTCGGCTTGGACGCTAAGAAACTTACCGCCCGAAAGAGAGGAAACCGTGAGTACCCTCCCTCCAGCAAAGACATGCGTGTTTGTGTCGGCATCATTATTCGCCCTGTCTCTTTGCTTTCTCTTGGGCTCCAGCCTGCTAGTGTTTGCCCAAGAATCTGGCTTCGACTTGGTGGTCAAGGACGGCCGCGTGATGGACCCCGAGTCCGGTCTAGACGTTGTGCGCAACGTCGGAATCCGCACTGGGAAAATCGCGGCCATCAGCACCGCAACCCTGCAAGGGAAGCAGACGATTGATGCTAAGGGACTTGTTGTTGCCCCCGGCTTCATCGACCTGCACGAACACGGGCAGGAACCCCGCAACTATCAATTCCAGGCTCGTGACGGCGTGACCACTTCTCTGGAGCTCGAAGCCGGAACCAATGAAGTCGCAAAATGGTATGCGGCCAGGGAAGGGAAGTCGCTCATCAACTACGGCGTGAGCATCGGCCACATCCCCGTGCGTGCGCAAGTTGTGGGACACGCGACGGGGGACTTGGGCAGTAGCATCACGCGCTCACTTGATGTAGAGGCCGCGATGCACCGCGAGGCCACTCCGGACGAGCTCAAGGAAATGAAGTCTCTGATCGAAACGGGCTTGAAGCAGGGGGCTCTTGCCGAAGGCATGGGCATCAATTACACGCCCGGAGCGAGCCGATGGGAAATCGTTGAGATGTTCCGGCTGGCGGCCAAGTACAATGCGCCAGTTCACGTCCATCTGAGATATGCAGGACTGATGGAACCGGAAACGGGTTTGAACGCTATCGAAGAAGTGATTGCTGCCGCTGCAGCGACAGGCGCGCCGCTGCATGTTGTCCACATCACCAGCATGGGCTTGAAGAACACCCCACAACTTATTGCCATGGTCGAAGGAGCACAGAAGCGCGGCTTGGACGTGACGACGGAATGCTATCCCTATACTGCTGCGAGCACTGGCTTGCACACGGCGATCTTCGATCCGGGCTGGCAGCAACGCATGGGCATCGACTACAAAGACGTTCAGTGGGCGGAGACGGGCGAGCGCTTGACTGCTGAAACATTCGAGAAATACCGGAAGCAAGGCGGCATCGTCGTGATCCATGTCATTCCCGAGGAGGCAGCGCGCATCGCCGTGTCGAATCCTATCGTCATGATCGCCAGCGATGGGATGCCTATCACCGGGCCAAAGGTTCATCCGCGCGGTCAAGGCACGTTTTCCCGCGTGCTCGGCCACTACGTGCGCGAAGAAAAAGCGCTCGATCTAATGACGGCGCTGCGGAAGATGACGCTGATGCCCGCGCAGCGCTTAGCAAAGCGCGCGCCAGCTTTCAACGGCAAAGGACGAATTCGCGTTGGCGCCGATGCGGACATCACCGTGTTCGATCCCAACCGTGTGATCGACAAAGCCACGTTTGACGAGCCGCTCCAATATTCCGAGGGCATTCAATTCGTGCTCGTGAACGGCGTTCCCGTCGTCATGGACGGCAAACTCGTTGACGGGGAACTCCCCGGCCGCGCTGCTCGCGCTCCCGTTTCGCAGTAACAGACATGCGGCAGCGGCTTTATCGTGCCCTTTTCGTCCGGGATTCTTCCGTCGTCTCGGTCCCAACTTGTCGGCGAGCAAGAATATAAAAATAGAATCGTAATTGGAGGAAACTGACCTATAGTACTGCGAACTACGATCTCGACGGGAAAGGACTCCGCTTGACTCTTGCTGCCGCAGACTGGGCCGCCATCGCCGGCTACTTGCTCATCACACTCATTCTTGGGCTGTATTTCCGCAGCCGTTCCGGAAAGAGTACTGAAGATTATTTCGTCTCCGGCCGCGACGTTTCTTGGTGGCTTGCAGGAACTTCCATGGTCGCCACCACCTTCGCCGCCGACACTCCACTTGCGGTCACAGGTCTGGTCTACGCGAACGGCGTGGCAGGCAACTGGCTCTGGTGGAGTTTTCTGCCTTCCGGAATGATGACCGTCTTTTTGTTTGCGCGCATGTGGCGCCGCTCCGGCCTCATCACCGATGTGCAATTCGCGGAATTTCGCTATGCCGGCAAGCCCGCAGCGTTTCTCCGCGGATTCCGCGCTGTCTATCTCGGCTTGCTGATGAACTGCCTCATTCTGGGCTGGGTAACAAAAGCCATGGTCAACATCATCAGCACCTCGCTGGGAGTGAGCGACGCGAAGGCGCTCGCGATTTGCATTTTCTTTCTGATGCCGTTTACCGGACTTTACGTTTCGCTTGGTGGTCTATGGGGCGTGTTGTGGACGGACCTGTTCCAGTTCGTGTTGAAAATGGCCATCGTCATCGGCGTGGCTTGGTATGGTGTGCAAGCTGCCGGTGGCATGCCGCAATTGCTCGCAAAACTTGCCGCGAAGCGCGCCGATGCTGGCGCTGGCGCGAGCGACATTACCGCGATGCTTCCCGATTTCTCGCGCGGTCTCACCGGCGAAGCGCTCTGGACCTTGCCGGTAATCACTTTTGTCGTGCACCTGGCCGTGCAATGGTGGGCCTTCTGGTATCCAGGAGCTGAGCCGGGTGGCGGCGGTTATGTCGCGCAGCGAATTTTCAGCGCGCGCGATGAGCGACATGGATTGCTTTCCGTGTTGTGGTTTAATCTCGCGCACTACGCGCTGCGGCCCTGGCCTTGGATTCTGACAGCGCTCGCCGCAGTCGTCCTCTATCCCGGCCTCGCGCAGCCGGAGCGTGGCTACATGCTCGTGGCTACACGCAACACGCCGCACGCCGTGCTTGGCATTCTTCTAGCCGGCTTCATGGCCGCGTTTATGTCGACGGTTGCCACCCAGCTCAACTGGGGTAGCTCGTATCTCGTTGAAGATTTCTACCGCCGGTTCCTCAAAAAAGGCGGAAGCGAATCGCACTACGTGAACGCTTCGCGCCTGGCAACTGTGTTTCTGGTGCTGGTTGCGGCAGGCGTTGCCTGGCAACTGAAGTCCGTTTCTGAGGGTTGGAAGATCGTTCTCGAACTCGGGGCGGGCACCGGCGGGGTTTACCTGCTGCGCTGGTATTGGTGGCGCGTGAATGCCTGGAGCGAAATTTCCGCGATGGCCGCTGCACTGGTCACCACTCTTTCACTCCATTCCACCTCGCTGTGGACGGCTATCGCCGGTCGCCCGAAGCCGTTCTCCGGCTCAGACCCCGTTGTGTTCGCAAAAACGACTCTCTGCACGACTGGCGTGACCACGCTTGTATGGATCGCGGTAACGCTTCTGACCGCGCCAGAGAAAAACGAAACGCTCATTAACTTTTACAAAAAAGTGCGCCCGCAAATCACCGGCTGGAAACCCATCGCGGAGCTCGCGGGAGGCGGTCCCGCCACCCAAGATCTCGGGCGCAATCTTGCAAGCTGGCTCCTCGGCTGCGTCATGATCTACAGCATGCTAGCTTGCATCGGACAAATTTGCTTCGGGCGTTATTCTTTCGCGGGCGTTATGGGCGCAATCGCGGTTGTTTCCGCCCTCGGGGTAGCCCGGTCCATGCCCAAACCGAATGAATGGCGCGTAGATTGAAATGGCCGATGTCCAGCCCACTCCTGGCGGCACGCATAACGCCGTTCTTGCGGGATTCCTGGGCTGGACCTTCGACGCCTTCGATTTTTTCGTGCTTACCTTCGTCTTGGCTCCTATCGCCACCGAATTTGGCAAGACCCTCCCTGCTCTTGCGCTAACCATCACCGCAAGTTTGGCCACTCGATGGATCGGAGCGATTCTCTTCGGCCTGCTCGCCGACCGCTATGGACGCCGCATTCCGCTGGTCGTGAATATCCTCTACTACTCATTGATTGAAGTCTTGTCCGGGCTCGCTCCCAACTATCGCGTATTCTTTTTCTTGCGCCTGCTCTACGGCATCGGCATGGGCGGCGAGTGGGGCGTGGGAGCTTCGCTTACGATGGAGTCCGTGCCCGCAAAATGGCGCGGCCTGATCTCCGGATTCTTGCAGGAAGGCTATGCGCTCGGATTTCTCCTCGCTGCGGCAGCGTACCGCTTCGTTTATCCGCACTGGGGATGGCGGCCACTTTTCTTTGTAGGCGGCTTGCCGGCGCTGCTCACCATCTTCGTTCGCGCCAAAGTGAAAGAACCCGAAGCCTGGCATCGTTCGCGCACGGATTGGGCGACTTACCGCCGTGCAATCTTCGGGAATTGGAAACGCTTTCTCTATCTCGTGGCGCTGATGGCTATGATGAATTTCACTTCCCACGGCACGCAAGACATGTACCCGACCTACCTGCAGCACCAGCGCGGCTTCAACCCGCAGCGCACTTCTGACTTCACTGTGTTCGCCATGATCGGCGCGATCTGCGGCGGGCTGGCGTTCGGATATTTTTCCGATCGTAAAGGGCGCCGCCGTGCCATGGTGACGGCCTTGCTCCTCGGCTGCTTGCTGATTCCTTTATGGGTTTTCGCCCCAAGTCTTCCGTTGATCCTTGCCGGTGGCTTCCTGATGCAGTTCATGGTGCAGGGCGCCTGGGGGGTTGTTCCTGCGCACATTAACGAGCTTTCGCCCGATGCGTTGCGCGGATTCTTCCCTGGCTTGGCTTATCAGTTTGGCGTGCTGATCGCTTCAGGCAGCGCTTATTTCGAGGCGCGCATGGCCCATTTCATGAGCTACGGCCGCGCCATGGGTCTGTTCGCTCTTACTGTCCTCCTGCTTGGCGCGATAGTCGTTGCGTTCGGCCACGAAGATCACAGGGTCCATTTCGGCCGAGGGCCGTCGTCCCCTCGCTTAACACCCCGCACATTGTAGGAGGCCCGACACGCCGTGCTTCTTCTTGGCAACTACAGTCTTGACCGTGCTGTGCTAGAATAAATTTACTGCGCGCCCTTAGCTCAGCTGGATAGAGCGTCTGGCTACGAACCAGAAGGTCGGGAGTTCGAGTCTCTCAGGGCGCGCCATTTGCTTGGCGCGTTTTTCGTCCGCCTACTCGAAAACGACTTCAAGCCTCAATGGTTTCCCGTACAAGTGAATGAAATTTTTTAACTCGAGGTGTGTATCAGTTGGCTACTTTGCCTGCAGAGAAGCTTTTGTTAATCCTCACGAATCGCGTATTTATTGATGCGAAGACATATTCACGGGCAGCTTGGGAACCGATATATGAAAGTCTTCCACTCGGGTGTCGTTCGCGTTTTCGTTTTTCTTCTCTGCTTCGTTTCGATTGCACTGGTTTTGCGCGGCCGTGAAAATTCGTCCGCTTTGGAAAAAATCAGCGCGCCCTATGACTGGAGCCATCGCCACGTCATCTTCTCCGGCCCAGCCACCCCAGAACAGGCAGCGCGCATCCGTCGGGATCCCCGCTACTGGCATCAACATTTCCGGCGCAGTGTCCATCAGGCAATTCCGCTTGCTGAGCCTGTACGCGAGGAACCTCTTAGCGACAACGAACGGGGCGACGAGAATCCTCTTCGCCCAGATGCCGACTGGTTTAACTGGTTCCATCGCTGGCATCGCAAGCGCAATCCTCCTGACACCATCAAGCGCGATTGGGCTATGTCACTAGGGCCAGGTGCCACCGTCGGGGCAGGGAACTATCCGGCAAAATTTTCTTTTGATGTGACGACCGGGAATTGCGGAAGCGCGGCAAAGCCGGATTACGTCGTTTACAATACCGGCGTCGCGGGCTCGAACACCCAGGCAAGTGTCGTCGCCTTCGACAATCTTTACAGTGGCTGCAGCGGTGGGACCGTACCAAATACCTATTGGGCCTACAACACTGGTGGATCGGTCGTCACTTCGGTCGCTCTTTCCCTGGACGGCTCGCAGATTGCTTTCGTCCAGACTTCCAATCTGACTTCCCTCGCAAACCTGGTCTTGCTGAAGTGGAAAGCCTCAACCGACAGCGCCACTAGCACGTCTCCCGACGCCATTACGAACGTTACGCCCATCCTGTATCCCCTGTGCCCCGCGCCCTGCATGACTGTCATTCCTCTCGCCGGCGCAGCAAATGATACGAATTCTTCGGCGTTCTACGACTTCTTCAACGATGCGCTTTACGCAGGCGATAACAACGGAACGCTCCACAAGTTTCAGCCTGTGTTTGGTGGCATTCCCGCAGAAGTAGTGGGTTCGGGGTCATGGCCCGTCACCGTTGCGACTGGTTTCCAACTGACCAGTCCGGTCTACGATTCCGGGACCGGGCGCGTGTTTGTGGGAAGCGCCTCAAACGGAACTACTGGTGGACAGCTCTTCTCAGTGGATGCAGCAACGGGCAACATCTTCTTAACCAGCTCTCAAATCGCCAAAGGAGGCGGGATCGTTACCGGCCCCATTGTGGATTCGACCGCCGGGCTGGTCTATGTTTTTGTCGGGACCGATACCGGCGCAATCACCTGCTTTGGCGGTTTCGGTTCGCCATGCAGCGCCGTTTACCAATTTTCGACGAGCGCCAGTTCGGGCAGTGGAAGGGAAACTCCCGTGAGCGAGGGGAGCGCGAGCCCCGGATTTCCGATTTACCTCGGTGCATTCGACAACGCCTACTACACATCCGCGAACGCCACGGGCAATTTGTACGTCTGCGGGCAGATGGGAGGCAGAGCCCACCTTTTTAAAATCTCGATCGGGTTCGGGTTCATAAACCCCTTCCCGACCAATGGTGGTTTCCTTGCCAATTCTGGGGGGCTGGGAAGCACCCCGTGTTCCCCGATATCCGAAGTCTTCAATCCTAATCTGAACAGCGGTGTGAACACTGGCGGGCCGCAGGGAACAGACAAAATCTTCCTGAGCACCCAAGGTCCCGGCACCCTTTCTCCCTGCGTTCGCTCCGGCGGCGGTGGCTGTCTTTTTGCCTTCCCTGCTGACTCCTGGCAGGCAGGAACGGCTTACCAAGTCGGTCAGGTGATTTTTGACGACGGAATTGGCATGTGCCTCCAGGTTGTGACCACAGCCGGCACTTCCAACGCTTTCACGGAACCGAACTGGGCCGTCAATGAAGGCATATCGGCGGCGGATGGCACCGTAACTTGGACCGGCAAGACTTGTCTCGGGACTGCAGGCAACGTCAATACCTGGGCCCCGTTTGTCCCCTTTGGGATTGGCTTTCCGATAATCGACCCGCACGGCAACATTGAGGCTCCTACAACTAGCGGTGGAACGACTGGTGGCACGCAACCTACCTGGCCTCTGACCATTGGGACAAAGACCAACGACGGAAGCGAAATCTGGATCAACGTCGGCCCCGTCGATCTGTTCACTCTCGTTGTGGCGGGCGGCACGAGCGGCTTGGTCGTGGACAACACGGTGCCAACAGGAACGCTTGCAGGAGCCTCCGAAGTTTACTTTTCGCCGCTCAGCCCCGGATTCAGCACGTGTGGGGCAGCGAATGGCTGCGCCGTGCAAGCTTCCCAAGCAGGATTAAACTGACATGACTACTTCGGATCCGAACCTCCGGCAACCTTCTGGGAACGCTTCTGAAAAGCCCGGCGCGCAGCAAAAGAAGCCTTACCAGAAGCCTGCGTTCCGCTTCGAGCGTGTCTTTGAAACTTCTGCGCTCTCGTGCGGGAAAATTCACGCCACGCAAAGCGGCTGCCTCCACAACCGGAAATTGTCATGAGCTACGCACGCAGCAAATTCTTCGACCACAGCAGCGCGCACGCGCTCAAGTGCCAGACCGCTGCAGAAATCCTGCGTTCCTTTGGCGCGCTTCGCTTGCGAGTCACAGGCCATAGCATGCTTCCTTCCATCTGGCCTGGTGACACACTCGTAATCGAGAGGCGCAGCCTCGCGGATATCAGTCCCGGCGATATCGTGTTGTATTCGCGCCACGACAAGCTCTTCGCGCACCGCGTGCTCCGCGCAATCGCGGTCGAAAATCCGCAACTCATTACTCAGGGCGATGCGCTGCCGAACCAGGACGCCCCGGTTTCTTCCGTGGAGCTGCTTGGCCGCGTTTCCGAAATCCTCCACGAGGGCCACTGCATCCAACCGCCCGCCAAGCCGGCATTTGCCGCCCGGTGCGCAGCGCGCATTCTTCGCCGCTCGGCGTTGCTCTCGCGTCTATTCGTGCATTTGCGCGCGAGGATAAGAAATTCGCAGAACCGCGAGGGCTCTTGGCAAACCTAATTGCGCCTGCTGCTCGTTCCCAAACGGTCATCCGGATCGGCGCCCTGTCCGTTTGCATCACCGCGGATGATCCCGACTTTCTGAAAATGCTAAACAGCCGCTACACCGGCTTCGTTAGTTGCTCGATTTCCGGTGATTTCCACTTTGACGTTGAGCTTGCGCCGCCCGGATTCGGCGACCCGGGCGACGACGTTCGTTTAACGAACCGTTCCGGCAGCTGGACACTCCAGCGCGGCGATTTTCGAGCCGACTGGAATCCCGTTTCTCGCACTGGCACCATTCAACTTTCGCCGAATCCTTACTCCATCGACGCGCTCCTACGCATCCTCCACACGCTGACTCTTGCCGCTCAAGGCGGCTTTCTCCTGCACGCCGCCAGCGCCATCCGCAACGGCAAAGCCTTCTTGTTCACGGGGGCTTCGGGCGCAGGCAAGACCACCATCGCCAGCCTTGCCCCCGGCGACGCCACGCTCCTCAGCGATGAAATCTCTTACATTCGCGAACGTAATGACGGCTACTTCGCCTGCGGCACGCCCTTTGCCGGGGAACTGCGCAAGTTGGGTGAAAATGTGTCCGCGCCTCTCGCGGCCGTCTATGTTCTTGCCAAAGGGCCTGAGAATCGCGTCGATTCGCTATCTGCCACTGAAGCTGCTCGCGCACTTCTATCCAACCTTCTCTTTTTTGCAGAGGATCGGGAACTGGTTGACGCTGTGTTTCACGCGGCCTGCGAATTTGTTACTCGCGTGCCTGTTTTCCGCCTGACTTTTTTTCCTGATTTGCGAGTCTGGGAGTTGATTCGATGAGCCAAAGCCTTTACCCCTACCGCAGCACGCAAATTGCTTCGCGCAAGCTCGGCGGCGAGATGATGATCATGTCCGCCAGCGATTCCACTCTGTTTACGCTGAACGAAACGGCCACCATTCTCTGGGAAGCGGCGGACGGCAGTGCTTCGTTGGAAGAAATCGTCGCCGCCAAAATCTTCCCGCAGTTCGATGTGGAATATGAAAAGGCATTAGACGATACCGAGACTCTCGCTCAGCAACTCGCGAGTCATGGCATTTTGTTTCTCGCCAGCGAACCAAAAGGCCCCGGCCGCGCTTGCTCAGGCGAACGGGTGAACCAATGAGTGCCCTGCTCGAGGAAATGAGTGAAAAAGCCCTGCAACTGGGCGTTCCGCTCAGTGTCCAACTCGACTTAACCTACCGTTGCAACGAGCGCTGCGTGCACTGCTATCTCGAACATGATGACCATGGCGAGATGACCACTGTGGAAATCAAATCGCTCCTGCGCGAATTGGCCGATGCTGGCGTTTTCATCCTCACTCTGAGTGGCGGCGAAATCATGCTGCGCAAGGATTTCTTCGACATCCTTGAGCGCGCTCGCCAGCTCACCTTTTGCATTAAACTGAAAACCAACGCCATTCTGATCGGCGAACGTGAAGCCGAGCGCATCAAATCGCTGGGCGTCGAGTCCATTCAAGTCAGCATCTACTCGCATCGGCCGGAAGTTCACGATTCCATTACCAAAGTTCCCGGATCACTCCACCGTTCGATCCACGCAATCCGCTTTCTGAAAGCCCGGGGATTGAAACTCATCATCGCCAATGTCCTGATGGCGCAAAACCGCCAGGATTATCGGGGCGTCCGCGCCCTGGCTGCAGAACTTGGCGTCGATTGCACGCTCGATCCCACCGTTACCCCCAAAATGGACGGCGACCGTTCGATCCTCCGCCTGGGCGCAGACCACGCGACGCTCAGAGAAGTCTTCCGCGAGGAGGGGCTGGTTCGTTCCACCACCGACTTTTGTGCCCCTGCTCCAAAGGCCGACGATGGCGTGCTCGATTCGTTGCCATGTAGCGCCGGCCACAACGCCTGCTACGTTTCTCCTTATGGCGACGTCTACCCCTGCGTGCAGTTCCCGCTGCCCAGTGGCAACGTTCGCCGCGCGCCTTTCCTCGATATCTGGCGCCACTCCGAGCAACTCAATGAAGTGCGCTCGATTCGTTTGCGCGACCTGCCTAGCTGTTCGCAATGCGTTCACGCTTCGGGATGCACCCGTTGTCCAGGGCTGGCTTATATGGAAGGGAATATGCGCGGGCCTTCGATCCAGGATTGCGAAAAATCCTTTGCCAGAACTGGGATTCCCTCTGTCAATCTGCTTTCTCGAGCCGCACAGGTCCCCAGGCTCGTGCAGATTCAAGGCTTGAAGACCGCCGCAGCTGCGGCCTAACCTAACCTGCCTAGCGTTTTTTCATCGCTTCTCGTGAATCCATGCCAAAGCCGTTGTAGGGCCGCCCTTCAACCTTCCTGCGGTAGGCAGGCGCGTCCCAATCATTTTCGAAAGCCGTTTGCTGCATGTATTCCGCTTCTACTGGAAGCATCCAAAAGAAAAACAGCCGGGAATCTCAGAATTCCCGGCTTGCTTTTTCTGCTGTCTCTGGTTTTCGCTGCTACTGGCCTATTGGCCTCCGTCAGATTTCCTTGGTTAGTTCACGAGCCGGTTCCCTAGTTAGTGGGGAACGGCAAGTACCGCCAAACATCGTTAAGTGCGCCGTAGGGGCCTCCGGCCGATGAGTCATAGCCTTCGCCGCCGAATACGTAGACATACCCGAGGGGGTCTGGCGCCCAGTGACCCGCGCCTCGGCGTGCTCCAACGGCGTTGTTCACATAGTTGAGTTGGAAAACGTTCGGACTCTTGATATAAGTCCCAGGTTGATCCACGTCTACGGAACCCTTCCACCAGATCCACTCGCCGGTACTCAGCTGATACTCCCACACATCGTTGAGGAAGCCGGTAGGCTGTGTGCTCGTGATACCGTATCCGAATCCGCCATAAAGGAATAGATTGCCGTCGGGGTTAACCCAACCCAGCGCTCCCCATCGCGAGCCGGGAACGTTCGTCGCTGCGGCGTTCGTCGTGGCGTTCGAGATGGCTTGCGTTCCGTACACGCCGTTCTGGTTCGCTAGGTTGTTGCCCGAAACCCAGGTCCATTGGTTAGCCACCGGGTCGTATTTCCATAGGTCGTTGAGAACCGACCCAATCTGTGTAGAGCCGGTTGGGGCTGCACCACTGGTGCCCTTCGAATCCAAGCCGAATCCGCCGAAGAGCCAAATTTTTCCGGTAGCATCGACCCAAAGAACCGAAGTTTGGCGCCCACCAGGCACGTTGCCAGCCGCTCCTGTTCCTTGTGTCCCATAGGCGCCGTTTTGGTCAGCCGTCGTGGTACCTGAGACCAGAGTCCAGGTGGCAGTTGCGATGTTGTATTTCCAAAGGTCATTCAGAAGGCCGACCTTGCCTGTGGAGTCGTAGCCTTGCCCGCCAAACATCCAAACGTTGCCTGCCGTGTCGGTGAAGCTGCCGGCACCCCAACGTCCGCCAGGGAAAGCCGCCCCAGTTGACTGATTGGCGGAACTCGACCCTGCCTTCCATGTCCACGTGCACTTTGTGAAGGTCTCGGTGCCGGTCGTCGCATCCCATGAGCAAGGGCCGGTGGTCAGATCGAACTCCCAAATGTCGTTAAGGAGGCCGAACCCGCCCGAGGCATCTAGCCCTTGGCCACCAAACATCCATAGGTTGCCTGTGGAATCCGTCCAGGTGACGCCGCCCCAGCGCGATCCGGGTCTCGTACAGCTGGCGGCGGGGGCAGGATACGCGCAGGACGTGCCGGCGCCCAGGGCACCGTAGTTGGCAACCAGGTCCTTCAATTGAAGCGTGGTGGCATCTGCAGAGTAAACACCGCCATTGTTGATAATGGGCAGATTAGCAGGGATCCACGCCCCTGGAATCCACCAGCCGTCGTCTTCGCCTGTGCTTGGATTAGTTGGCCAGACCCACATATCGTTCAAGAAACCAGGTATGCCGTCGATGCTCGGGTGAGTAACTTCAAAGCCGTACCCGCCAAACAGCCACCGATTCCCTTGATTGTCGGTCCAGGTCATAGGGAAGTCCCTGCCCCCCGGTGTATTGGCGTTTGAGACCGTGAAGGGCGGCACTGGGATAGGAGCTGGGGCCTGCCAAGAAGGTAGACTGGCAGTACCATATGTATTGAGTGCTGGGGCCGTCGGAAACATCCAAGCCCAATCGTTGTGTTGGCAATCCACGATCACATTGGAAACGATCCCCGTGACTACTGACGTGGCATTGAATATAGTGCACCCTTGCGGCTGGCTCGTAGCAGGCAAAAACAAATCCACACTGTAGGTAGTGCCGAAGGTGACTTGCGTCGGAAAGGTGAAGTCCACGTCGCCTGTAACGAAGAGATTGTCGCCGGCGTTGTCCTGTAATTCCAGAGTGTCCCCCGGGCCCACAACGAGCCCAACGACCGTGCCCCCAACCGGGAATTTTGGCTGTGGGCAGGAGATCTGAACGTTGTTGACGCTACCGATGATCGTGCCTGTGCCGTTAGCCACGGTGCAAGTTTGAGCGGGGCTCGACGGCTGGGTCTTTATCGTTACCGCGTACGCCGCACCGGCGAGAAGACCAGTTGCAAAGGTGAAGTTTACGGTGCCCTTACCACTGACCGTAAGATTGTCGCCCCCATTGTTCTGCAAGACGAGGCCCGACCCCAGCAATCCTGAAACAGTTCCGCCAACGGTATAAGTAGCAGCGCAGTTTACCTGAACGTTTGCCACGTTCGCAGTAGCTGTTCCGAAACCGTTTGACACGCTGCAAACCTGATTCGACGGTTGCGTTTTGATGGTCACGCTATAGGCACCCGTGACCGCAGTCTTGAACGTAAAAGCAACCGTACCGGTGCCAGTTACGGTTAGGTCGTCGCCGCCATTATCCTGAAGCACAAGCCCCGTTCCCGTTAAACCGACGACACTACCTCCAATCGTGAAGGGTCCGCCCCCGCTTCCGCCGCTCCCACCGCTCCCTCCACTTCCACCGCTCCCCCCGCTGCCTCCGCTCCCGCCACTTCCCCCGCTTCCGCCACCACCTGTGATGGAGCCTCCTTTTACGCCGCTGCAGGCGGCCATCAGGAGGGCCACTCCTGACACGAGAACTAGGATTGATTTCTGGGCGCGGATCATATTTCTTCCCCTTCTCTGTGGTTCTTCAACCTGGGGTAGCGCTACTCGCAGGGTCGCAACCTCTCGACAAACCAAATCGCGTTGTCTTTCTTCGACCAGGCGCTTCCAATGGTTCTAGGAGTTTTAGTCCTAGTATCGCTAGATTGTCCCGACCCTTCTTTCACAGCAACAATTCTGAACAACATCTGTGCTGTACTTAGTAATAACGGGCACAATTCAGCTTAAGCCGCGCGAGTTAACGCGATGTTTTTGTGATATTTGCGGGGTGATGTCTTCTTAAAGGCGACTTCTCTTGGCTCAAAAAAATTAGCGCTTTGAACTAATTGACAATAGCTTGCAGGCCGGTTGGTGGAGCAGGTGGCGTTCCGGAGGAAGAAGTCGCATAAGCTCCAAGATCCCAAGGGCTCGTGACCGACCGGATCACAGAATTGATACTCCCGTTGTAGGGGCTTCCCAGCACGAGGCCAGCCCCAATGGCAGGCGAGCCGGCTGCAAGGCTCAACCCATCGACGTTGGGCGCCAAATTTACTCCATAAGTGCCGGTAAATCCTGTGGGCAGACTTGCTGTATTCTTAAACGAGGGGTTCGTCGTCAGGTTGTTGGAATTTGTGGTGAAGAAATTTGACCCGCTAATTGCCGTGCCGCCGGGATAATAGACGATATTGTTCCGCACATCAAACAGGGAATAGCTCGCTGACGACGATGTGACTGCAATCGGGGCATTGTAAAACGTGTTGTCGTAGAGCCGGATGCTGTTGGTGCCCTTGAGGTCACCGTTGATTACGAACCCTCCGTTGGCCGTCGAGTTGTACACCACATTGCCGTAGACGCTGACATCCTTGGAACTTGGGTCGGTGCTGGAATAAAGGCGGATTCCTCCACTCACCATGTTCCAGTTAACGATGTTGTAGCGAACGTGAATGTTGGACATGCCGATGCCCGGATTCGTCTCGTTCGAGTCCAGGAAAATGCCCGCCCCGTACTTATCGGGCGCGCCGGGACCATAGACATAGTTGTATTCAACGATGCCGTTGCTGACCTGCCCTTTCACCACGATCGGCGATCCGCTGCCATACGTGGTGTCCTGCCCCACGTTGTAAACCACGTTGTTGCGGAAAGTGACGTTCGAAATCGTGCATTGCTGGTTTTCGTCGCCTGGATACATAAGAAGGCCGTCGCGGGAGATGTCGTGAACGGTGGAGTTCTCGACGAGCACGTTGGAAACCTGCGCGCTTGTCCCGCCATGGTTGCTGACAATAATGCCGTAAGCATACTGGTTCATCGTGGTTGTGCTGGCCACATTATGAACGACGACGTTGTTGATCGTCTTCAGCGCTCCCAGTAAGGGCGTCGTATAGTGGGCGTGATTGACGCTTACTCCGTCGCTGTAAAAATGGTTGGCATCGAGGTCGAAGCCCTGCAGGGTGGTCGGGGCCGTTGCATCGTCTCGCCTCCAATCGACCACGCCGTAGGGATCCGTGGGCTGAGCATTCAAACGGATGGTCGCTCGTGAACCTGCGGAAGGCCAGGTGTCCCCGATGTAAGTGACGCCGCCAACGATGGAAAGCCCCCAAGTGCCCGTTGTCAGCCAGGTTCCGCCGCTATCGAAATAAACCGTATCCCCTGCCTTCAAGGAGCCCGATCCGTTGTAGGCGGTCATGCCGGGGCAGTTCTTCCACGGCGCTGAGGGGTTCGTTCCGCTGTTCGAGTCGGAACCACTGGGGGAAGCGTAGTAAGTGGCGGCTTGCGCCGGGACAGATAACACTGTGACCAATGCAAGAAGAGAGATCGCAAACCTTAGAAGGTTGCGCAGCGTTGTCTGCGCTACATGCCATCTGCCCTGCGGTCTAGGGAGTAACATTCGTTTCTCCTAAGCCTTTAACCCTGCGGTGCCCTCGTCAAGTGATAATCCCATTCGCGCGGCAAAGAATCGTGGACGGTCAACTCCCTCTAAATCTCCAGAAAGGCAAGGGCTTAACCCGTGACCTAACTCCATTTACGCTCACTCGACGGTCCT
>Ga0126378_10000137_pt1 | contig 54165 bp, 38 predicted proteins | sample PanSoiMetPlot_23_FD_92587 | JGI IMG/M metagenome (GOLD analysis project Ga0126378, IMG submission 92587) | Tropical forest soil microbial communities from Panama - MetaG Plot_23 | ecosystem: Environmental > Terrestrial > Soil > Tropical forest > Bulk soil | place: Panama | collected 2016-02-17 | reverse complement strand
GTTATCGAACCATTGGCTGGCTGCTCGCGCAAAGGGGAGCTTCCTGGGGGGTGCGCGGAGTCGGCGATTGGGCCGCTCTCCCGGCCCTGCTGCTAATCGTCACGTTTTTTGGTTTCGCAGCCAATGCCATCGGCAATACTTTCAGCCGCTATCAAGAAAATCAGGCGGACATTTACAGTCTGGAAGTTACGCACGGAATCGTGCCAGACCCCGGCCAGGCATGTGCTGCTTCGTTTCAGATGTTTGGCGAACAGGTATTCGTAGACCCTGATCCGAATCCAGTGAACGTATTCTTGTTTTTTGATCATCCAACAGTTAAACACCGAGTTCATCTCTGCGTGACCTATGATCCGTGGTCCAGGGGAGAGTCACCGCAATTTGTGAAATAGCTCCGGCCCCGCAAGATCTGTTAGTCCTGCTACCATGGAACCCGGGGATGCCTCCAGAAAAACCATCCGCGAAAGATGCAGCGTCAGAATTGGCGCGGCAGCTTAGCGAAGCTTTATTGCGCGAACGAATTGTGCCTCGCTTCGTGGATTCGTATGTCGTCGAGAACGGCCGGCAAGCGCTGCAGGTTCATGCGGCCATGTATCAGGACTTACTGACGCTGTTGCAGAGGGAGGCGCTGCTGGCCCTGTGCGTGCGCGCGCTCGAGATCTTCTGCGATGAGCCGCGGGCGCAGGGCAAGTCGAAGCCGATGCTCATGGCCCGGCGAGAAGCGAGTCTTTTTCGCAAAAAGTTTTTAACTTCGTTAGTGCGGCAACAAGGCTGGAGCATCGGCGAAGCACTCGATTTCCAGCGGGACTTGCAAACGTACGAGGAATTGATAGCCCGGGCGGGATCAACGCGGCGGAGCCGCAAGCCATTTGAAGCCGCGAATCATCCCTTCGTAGACCGCTGCGCGTTTGTGCTGGACTCTTCGTTCCTTGAAAATGCCCGGATAGCAGCAAGCAGGGCACTGATGACCATCGAGGAGTTGGGCGCGCAGGTGTGTGAACGAGCAACCCCGGAGAATCGGCCCGTGTGGAAAAACTAATCGTCTAGAAGCTTGGCGCTGAAGACAGCCTGCCCCGCCAACGCGTTATAAGTGGCAAAGACAGCGATGGCCACAACGGTCACCATGCCCGCGATGGCCCCTACGGCGTACCAGCGACTCAAGTGCGTGGTCATTGGAAAGGTCACAAGCGTGTTCTGTACGACGAGTCCGACAACCAACGCGAGCAAGCCGAAGCGCCGCAAGACCAGGTAGATGGAAAGCCAGATGACGGCCGCAGCCAAGAAAGTCACCCAGAAATAGTCACCCCCGGTGTTGGTAATGGCACCGAGAAAAACAATCACGATCGCAGCGATCCAGTCCTTCTTCACCACAAGTCGCACCAAGAAAAGCAGAAAAAAAACCCCCAGGGCAAAGAGCACATAGACCCACATGTAGGCAAAGAACGAACCGAGCGTAGGGCGCACGCCCACGAGGCTCTGCATCGACGGCGTACCGGGCTGCGGCGGCGAGCCGCCAAAGAGCGGAAGGAGAATGTTGTCCGCGGACTCAAATACTCCCAGCAAAACACCGTAGGTTGTGCCAATCAAGATGTCCCGGCCCACCAGGGGATCGCGAATCCTTCCGCTGATCAAACGTGCCCACCCAATCAAAGTATGCGGATCGCGGCGACGAACAAACGGCTCAAGACCAAAGTAAAGTTGCCTTGCGAAAGTAGAGATGAGGAAGGCCCAAGCTAAGGCAAGGACGGCCATCCCGAATTCAGCCATGGAAGCAAGGTGATGCGCCTGCAGGGCCCACATCCCAAGGAACACAAAGAAGAGGAAATTGGCTAAGCGCCAAGAGCCAGCCTCGTCGCCCCGCTTTTGCCGGACGTTTCTTTTGACAATCAAGATGCTCCCGAGAAGTAACGCCGCGAACACCAGGATCCCGATGAAGCTTGCGAATTTTTGATGACTTGATGACTGAAGAATCCGGTCCCGCCACGGGTCGGTCCAAGGGTACAAAACCCGGAAATAAACGGGTTTGCCGCGGTAAGCAGCCGCCTCGATGCGCTCTGTGACGCGAATCGGCGTGGTGATTTCTCGCGTCCAAGCAGCACGCGCATCGGAGTGCAAAAGATCCGCCCATTCGGGAGTAGCGGCAGTGAATGCAGATGGATCGAGACCCGCAGCGGAGAAAAGGGGGGACCAATCCGGCGGTGGAGAAGCGCCGCTTGGCGAATCGTGTTCCGGCGGAATGCGTTTGAAAAACAGAAGCCGGCCTCGGGAATCGAGACACACACTGATCATGCCGGTGATAATGGACGGCGGCTCCCACAATGTGACGGTGCCGGCGCCAAGGGAGTTAAAGAAATTGTCCGACTGTATGTCGCGCGGGCTCTGGCGATACCAGAAGAGGACCGTGGGCGGTCGGTCCGACGAAAGGCGCGCCCAGCGCGCTTGCGATTTGTCGTGCTGCTGAATGTAATTCAGGTAGTCAAAGTTGGTGAGGAACCCATAGGCGCTGTCCGTGGGTGTTTCAGGGAACCCTAGCTGTTGAACGATTTCGTGAGAGCGCGCGAGAAGCACTTCGGGCGGGTTGTCGAGCGGCGTGAGGTTTTGAATTCGGTATCGATCCGCTAAAAACATGTGAGCGATCAGACCGAGCAGCACCGTAGCAACCAGCGCCAACCCCAGCCGGGGTTTCATGCCTTCCCTCGTGCCGGCCGCGGCGACCATCTCCGGAGAGGGCGTTTCCCCGGCGGCAAGCGCAGCAGCTAACGGATCGCCGCCAGGAAGAGCGGCAGCAACTTGCAGCGCGGAAGTTGGGCGATTGTCAGGATCGGTTTCGAGACAGCGGAGAATCACGCGCTCGATCAAGGGATCGAGGTCACGAACCAGCGTGGAAGGATTCGTGACGGTCCCGGATTGCCGCAGTTTCATCAACTCCGGCAACGTGGAAGCTTCGAAGGCGCGTTTGCCGGTGAGTATCTCGTAGAGGATCAGCCCAAGCGAGTAAATGTCGCTCTTTGGAGTGACTTCATTCCCCGCGAGTTGCTCCGGCGCCATGTAGGCAGGCGTTCCCGCACGGGCTTCCTCGCCCTTGATGCTCGCCGCGACGCCCGCCAGCCCAAAATCTGTGATGCGAATTTTTCCCGTGCCGTCGAGCATCACGTTCGCCGGCTTCAGGTCGCGATGAATGACGCCGCGTTCGTGAGCCGCAGCTAGCCCGGCGCAAATCTGCCGCGCGACCTCCGTGGCTTTGTCCGGCGAAAGGCGCCCGATGCGGCGAACGACCGAGGCCAGATCCTCGCCGTCCACGTATTCCATCGTGAGAAAGAGCGAGCTCTCGGCTTCGCCAATATCGAAGACACGGCAAACGTTCGGATGCGAAACCTGGCGCGCTGTGCGGACCTCTGAATGAAAACGGGAAAGAGCGGCGGGGTCTTGTGAAAGCTTTTGCGGAAGAAACTTGATGGCCACGACCTGGCTAAGCGTCAAGTCCTCCGCGCGGTAGACTTCCCCCATTCCGCCACGCCCCGCCAGCGCGACGATGCGGTAACGATCGGCAAGGACTTGCCCGGGTGCGAATCGGCCGCCGCCAATAGGGTCTGAACTCTTCAGCGGACTAGGCGTAGGAGTAGTCCGCGGATTTCGCGAAGTGCCCGGGGCGGGAGGCAGCCTGCGCGGCGTCGAGGCAGGCGCAATGGTTTCGCCTTCCTGGCCCGCCTCGTGATCCAGCAAAGTGGTCCCCGTGTCCGGATCTACGGGCTTGCCGCACGACGAGCAAAACCTCGCGGTTGCCGAAACTTGTACGCCGCAATTCGAACAGAACATGGGAGGCGGAATTCTACCACTGGTTCGCGGCGCGCTGTGAACTCACTCGGACCAGATCAAGAAACGCGTTCAACTTGCACGGCGGTGCCATAAGCGAGCACCTCAGTAACGCCTTGCATTACTTCCGTGGCGTCGTAGCGCATGGCAATGATCGCGTTGGCTCCATGGTCGCCCGCATGTTGCAGGAGAAGTTCAAAAGCATCTTCACGCGTTTTCTCGCAGAGGTTTGTGAGAATCGTGATGTTGCCGCCGACAATTGTTTGCAGCGCGGCTCCGAGATTTCCAATCAAGCTGCGCGAGCGCACCACGATGCCGCGAACGATTCCAAAATTCCTGACAATCCGGTAACCAGGCAGTTCGACCCCTGAAGTGACCATTGCAGCGTCTACTCTTGGCATTCTGAATCTCCTTGAGGAAGTGAATCAGACGTTGACGGGTGCGATTCTATCCATTTGACGCGCGCTCCGCGAGCAATCTTCCTCTGCTATTCTCTGAGGCGTGGAGGCACTTTTCTATCTCCTGGCGGCCTCGCAGATCCTGCTGGGGGCATATCTCGCCTGGCAGGGCGTGCAATGGCTGGGCTACGTGCGCCGCCGGGTGCGCACCGATCCTGGATTCTATGCACCACGGGCCGCGGTCTTGTGTCCCTGCAAAGGAATCGAGCCGGGTCTCGAGCGCAATCTGATTTCCTTGACGGAATTCGAGCGGCAGAACTACGAACTTTTCTTTATCCTGGCGTCCGAAAAAGATCCTGCACGGAGCGTGATCGAGCGCGTAGCGAAAAATTCGCGGGTGAAGGCCCACCTGGTGTTCGCCGGAAACCCGGTGAATTGCGGCGAAAAAGTGAACAATCTGCGGGTCGCCGTCGAACAACTGCCGGAAGAATTTGAAGTGCTGGTTTTCGCGGATTCGGATGGGCGGCCTGGCAAAGCCTGCCTGCATCATCTCGTCGCGCCGCTTGCGGACACAAGGATCGGAGCGACGACCACCATGCGCTGGCTTGCGCCGAATCGCAGCAATGTTCCGACGGCGCTTCTCGCAGCGTGGAACGCGCCGATTGTCACCTTGCTGGGGGAAAAGGCAAAGAATTTTTGCTGGGGCGGGGGCACGGCCATTCGCCGTAGCATTTTCGAGCAATCGGGAGCAATGGAAGAATGGAAAACTTCGGTCAGCGACGATTACTCGTTGACGCGCGCCTTGGAGCGCAATGGACGCTCGATCATCTTCCTTCCTGAGTGCCTGACTCTTTCCTACGTAGAGACAAACTTTGAAGGGTTGTTGGAGTTCACCAACCGCCAGATTCTGATTACGCGGGTCTATGCGAACAAGATGTGGACTTCAGCCCTATTCATACATCTTCTCTATTGCGCGACATTGCTGCTGGGTTCCGTGCTGATCCTTGAAGATTCTTTAGCGCAAAGACCAGCATTTCACCTAGTGACACTCACATTTCTACCTTTGCTGCTGTCTTCGATTCGCGGGGCCATCCGGTTGGTTGGTGTAACCGAAGCCCTGCCCGCGGCGCGATCTCAAATCACTGGGCAAGCGTGGATTTACGTGGGATTAACAGTTTTCGTTCCATTCCTGTACCTGGTGAATTTTGTGAACTCTTTGGTCACACGAAAGATTCGCTGGCGCGGAGTGGCATACGAACTTGTAAGCCCGCAGCAAACGAAGATTCTTTGACCATTAACAATACGAATCTAGAACGGGCCCTGCCAACTTTTCCACAGGATTTCGTATGCTTTTCCACAGTGACTTAAGCATTTAGTGTGGACACTGCTAAGTGACTGCTTCAAAATCTGCTGCGTCCTGCTGTGGAAAAACTTCGTTGCGGGTGCAAATCCTACTCGCCGTGAAGCGGTGTTGTTGTCAGTACCACGGTGTAAGTTCACATTTTTGAGCGACTTCCATTCTTTTGCATGCGGCAGAGTATTTGCAGGGGAAGTTGAGGTTCGGCAGAAAATCGGCAGGCGGACTCTCAGGAAGTCCAGGCCCACACCTGTCCGCTGCCGTTCAACGGGTAAGGCTGCCGAGCACCAGCCTCCGCGCCTATCTCCTTCGGCCTAATTACCCAACTGGGGATCTGCCTCCTCGAGGGGCAAAGATAAAGACAATCATTGGCTTCGGTTCCGTCACGAGGCTGCATTCTGAGGGGGTGCACGTGAAGGTAATCCGCAGAAGTGACCATCCGCAGCAATTACCTGCCGCCAGGCCAGTTCCTCATCGCAACGTCTACTTTTTTTACGAAAGAAATTCGGGAGTAGCCCATTTTCACGTTCCCGCCGGTCCCGATGGCCGGCTGCCCGTGGATCAAGCAGCAGGGCTGCTTGCGATGCACTGTCTGGTGCGTGGCCAGGCTCCCAGCGATTATGCGGTCCTGGTTCAGGCGGAAAACGGGATTCTGGATAATCTGATCGAAAAAGCAGACAAACTGCTGGAGGCCGGGAGATCAGTGCACAGTCAGGTGCGGTTGACACGCCGCGAAGAGGAAGTGCTCGCCGGCGTATCCGAAAGCCTCTCCAACAAGGAAATTGCGTCGAACCTGAATCTCTCGGAGAGGACTGTGAAGTTCCACGTTTCGTCGTTGCTCGCGAAGTTCCAGGTGCGAGGCCGCATGGAGTTGGTTCGCGAAGCTTCGCGTCTCAATGCTGGCGTAGTTCCAGTTCCCGTGTCTATACCTGTCGCAACGCAGGAAACGCGCTGCTACCCGCCTCCGGTGAAGACTTATGCGGAAGCGCGGCGCGCTGTCGCCGTCGTCCCCCTGACGAAGCGGCAATTAATGGCTTGATTTCGAATCTGTTTCAGCTTCCCTGCAAAAAAAGGCCCTCGACATAGTCGAGGGCCTTTTACTTTTGCACACTTATCGGGCGCTTACTTTTTCGCAGCTGCAAAGAGCTCGACGGCTTTGTCCCAGTTGACCACGTTCCACCACGCTTTGATGTAGTCGGCACGCAGGTTCTGATACTTCAGATAATAAGCGTGCTCCCAAACGTCCAGGCCCAGGACCGCCTTAGCGCCTCCCCCAAGCAGATAGGGCGTGTCCTGGTTAGGCGTCGAATCAATCGTCAGTTTGCCATCTTTCAGAACCAGCCACGCCCAGCCTGAGCCAAAACGGCCCATGCCGGCAGCAGCAAATTTTTCCTGGAACCCGGCAAACGAACCGAAGGATGAGTTGATCGCAGCGGCGACATCTCCCTTGGGCTCGCCACCGCCGCCCTTTTTCATTAGCGGCCAGAACAAAGAGTGATTCCAGTGACCGCCGCCGTTGTTGCGGACAGCGTTGCGGATGTTTTCGGGAACGGAGTCGAGACCTTTGAGAAGGTCATCGATAGACTTGGCTTGCAAGTCGGCGTGGCCTTCCAGGGCTTTGTTCAGATTGGTGACGTAGGCGCCATGATGTTTGTCGTGATGGATCTCCATCGTTCTGGCGTCGATGTAAGGTTCCAGAGCGTCGAACGGATAAGGAAGTGCGGGCACGGTAAATGCCACTGGTTTTTCCTCCAGAGTGAGATTTGAATCCGAAGTGGTCACGGAGCCGGCGCGCAGAAAATCAGGTACAGCCTTTCCTGTCCCGAGCAATCCAGCGCCGACGATACTTGTGTTGAACAAAAATTTGCGGCGATTCACGGAAACCTCGGTAGCGCGGTGAGCTAGCTGGCCAGCGCGTGGATTATACCGCTACTGCCACAGCGATAGTAAAGCCGCTGGGAGAACAGTCATTCTTGCCTGTCTCGATTCTTCTTCCAACACGCCTTCCGGTTCTCTTATTCGATGCGCGAGAGTGCCCATTGGGCAGATTCGGCAAGCAACGAGTCACCGCAGGCGGCCAGCCCCTCAAGAGCTCTGCGAATGCGATTATGACCGGGCAATTCTGGTTTTGTTCCAGAGTTTCCCGCGGCGATGCAAGCGTTGCGCATCAGTCCGCGCCATTTGGCGCGCCTTACCGCGCTGCCGCGAAAGAGGTCGCGAAAATCATCTTCGCTCAGACTCAACACCCATTCGAGGCTGGGAAGGAAGAGCGAGTCGGCTTGAAAGGAAGCGGACGCTCCGCCGACGTTCTTTTCGTGCGAGGGAAAAGCTTTCGGTTGAAATTGTGGAACGTTGGAAATCGGTGCGCGACGGTTCCAAGGGCAGACATCCTGGCAGATGTCGCAGCCAAAGACATGATTCCTCATAGCGTTGCGGAATTCCTCTGGGATGGCGCCGCGAAGTTCGATCGTCAGATAAGAAATGCATTTCCGCGCGTCCATCACGTAAGGCTCGACGAAAGCTTGCGTGGGACAGGCGTCGAGGCAGCGCGTGCAACTCCCGCACAAATCCGGCGGCGGTCCTTCGGCGCCGACGGTCGGTTCCAAATCCAGAGTCGTAAGAATCACGCCCAAAAAAAAGAAAGAGCCCAGCGTTTGGTTGAGCAGCAGCGTATTTTTGCCCAGCCAGCCCAAGCCTGCATATTTCCCGAGCACGCGCTCTTGGACCGGACCCGTATCCACGTAGACCCTCACATCAAATGGCTGAGAGGATCGCTCGCGAAGGACCACGACAAGAGCATCAAGCTTTTCCTTTAGCACGTCATGATAGTCTTCGCCCCACGCGTATCGAGAAATCCACCCCTTCGCTAGCTCCTGCTGCTCAGGGAAGATCGTATCGGTTGAGTAAGGATGCGCGGTGTTGTAGTTGAGCGCGCAGACAATAATGGACCGTATCTCTGGCATCGCCGTTCTGGGATCGGTGCGCCGGGGATCAGAGAGATAGCTCATTTCGCCCGCGTAGCCTCGGGCCAGCCACTCCGCTGTATTTTGCAGCTCGGGAAACTTGTCTGGGGAGACCACTCCGCACAGGTCAAACCCCAGCAATCTTGCCTGGTCAGCGACCCAAGTTGAGTTCGGTAGCCGCATCATCCAGAAGATTGTGCCCCAGCGTGGGGGCGGAGGCGAGTCTTGGAAACAGAAGAAAGCTGCTTGCGGTGAAATATGGGCAAACCAAATTAGCCTATCGAAAGCTCCCTAGCGCGGCGTTCTCGTCGGTGTACACATCGAAGACGGTATAAAGCTTGGTGATCTGCAAGAGGTCGCGGACTTTCTTGGTCAGGTGCAATAACTTCAAATCGCCGCCTTGATTCTTCACCGCTGTGAAGCCGCTGACCAGTTCCCCGATGCCGGAACTGTCGATGTAGTCGACGTCCGCAAGATTGAGCAGGATTTTCGTTTTCTTGTCATCAAGAAGTCCCCGAATCGTCTTGCGCAGAAGCGCGCTACCATCGCCGAGGGTGATACGGCCACCCAATTCAACAATGGTGACTTGACCCGCTTCCCGATTCGTGGCTCGCAACGGCATGGTCTTGCCTAGGTGCCTCGCTGGGGTGCCGATTCTCGCCCACCCTGACCATTTGGGAAATTGCCGCCGGGGCCCGGCAGTTTCTTCGACATCACAATTTCCGCGCCGCCCGTGCGCCCTTGCACGACGTCGAACTCATCCATGAACGCGCGCATCAGAAAAATTCCGCGCCCCGAAGTGCTCAGCAGATTCTCTTCGGCGAGCGGGTCCGGCACATCAGAAAGAGTAAAGCCTGTTCCTTCGTCCAAAACGTGGATAATCATTTTCTCGGTGGTGATGTCCACGGCGAGATAAATCTTCTTTTCCGGGCGTTCCTGGTTTCCATAGTGAAACGCGTTGATCACGCCCTCGCGCACGCTCATGCCGATGCGGTAGCAGTCGTCCTCGCCAAATCCCGCTGCTTCCGCCACTCGCAAACACATCTCCTCCGCGAGATTGACACTCTCGACCTGCGTCTCCAGCGTAATTTCAAGATGCTTGGTGTCCGGCGTCATTTCTCGCGATGTAGCTGCCCCGGAAGCCACAAAGTGAACGCATTATGGTTAACATAGCCGTGGAAACAGAGTCAATGGAGCCGCAGGTCGCAGAATTGAGATTCTTGGACAGAAAACAGTTCCGGGGCGGATCCCCGCTACGCCCAATACGAGCGATCCAACGTCCTATATTGAATGGCTTCGCTGAGGTGCCGCGGCTCGATGCTCGCGCCGCCATCCAGATCAGCAATGGTTCGTGCCACTTTCAAAATGCGATCGTGCGCTCGCCCCGACAGGCCAAGCCGCGTAATGGCGTTTTCCAGAAGCTTTTCGCCTTCCGCTGAAATCGCGCAGTGCTTGCGAATCATTTTTGGCACCATTTGCGCGTTGGCATAAATCTTCTTCTCGCCGCGGAATCGTTCCAGCTGCCGCTCCCGCGCACCAATCACGCGTTGCCGGATGCATGCGGAATCCTCCGCCGAGGACGGCGCGCGCAGCTCTTTGTATTTCACTGCCGGCACTTCGATGTGAATGTCGATGCGATCCAGCAACGGCCCGGAAATCTTTGAGACATAGCGCTGGATCATCGGCGGCGTGCAACGACATTCGCGCGTGGGATCCCCGAAATATCCGCACGGGCACGGATTCATCGCTGCTGCCAGCATGAACCGCGATGGAAAAGTCACCGAGACTGCCGCGCGCGAAATCGTGACCGCTCCATCTTCGAGCGGCTGGCGCATCACTTCCAGAACATTTCTTTGAAACTCCGGCAGCTCATCCAGAAAAAGCACGCCGTTATGCCCGAGTGACACTTCGCCGGGTCGCGGCACCGCGCCGCCCCCAATCAACCCCGCGTCGCTGATTGTGTGATGCGGTGAACGGAACGGCCGCGTCCCCACCAGCCCGCGGCTGTCCTCCAGCACTCCAGCCACGCTGTGAATGCGCGTCGTCTCAATCGCTTCTTCCAGTGACATCGGCGGCAGAATCGTCGGGATGCGCTTCGCCAGCATGGTCTTCCCCGCGCCTGGTGGTCCGATGAACAAAATGTTGTGGCCCCCGGCACAAGCGACTTCCAGCGCGCGCTTCGCAGCTTGTTGCCCGTGCACGTCGCGCAAATCCACCGCATACTGCGCGGCCTCGGAAAGCATCTGGCTGGCGTCCACCTTGATTGGCGCGAAAGACTCCGGCGAATTCACCAGGTCCACAGCTTGTGGCAACGACTTAAGCGCAAAAACGTTGACGCCCTCGACCACGGCCGCTTCCCTCGCGTTCGCCTCCGGAACTGCCACGGATTGCAATCCAATTTCGCGCGCCGCCAGCGCCGCTGACAGCGCCCCTCGCACCGGCCGCACACTCCCGTCCAGCGATAGCTCCCCAAGAAACATGCACTTATCGAGTTGTTTGCCGAAAAATTGCCCCTGGCACCCGACGAGGCCCAGCGCCATGGGCAAATCAAAACCTGAGCCTTCTTTGCGCACATCCGCCGGCGCCAAATTAATCGTCACGCCCTGCCCGTACGGAAACTCGTAACCGCAATTTCGCAGCGCACTCTTGATGCGCTCGCGGCTCTCCTTCACCGCATTGTCCGGCAAACCCACTACGTTGAAGTCGTTCATTCGCGCCGAACCGACGTCTACCTCCACTTCCACGAGGTAGGCGTCAATTCCATAAACGGCAGCGCTCTGCGCTTTGAACAACATGGCGAGGGAAGCTCCAGGCAGCCTGCCTGCCGCAGGCAGACTTCGCAAGGATAGAACAAAATGGGTACGATACCAACCTCTAACTTAGAACAAAACCGCTGCACACGGACAAACCCTTTTGCCTTGTCTGCATTGCCGTCCTTGCCTTCCTTTACTCTCACTCGCTCCGCACGTATATTTGCTTGTCGCATGTTTGTATGCACTCCAACGAGCGTGAGGTTCCTCTATGCTCTACGTTGTCCTTGGTATTCTCGTTGTTCTCGGTATTTTCCTCATCGGCATGTACAACGGCCTAGTCCGCCTCAAAGTCCAATGCGATAACGCCTGGGCCGACATCGACGTGCAGCTCAAACGCCGCTATGACCTCATCCCCAATCTCGTGGAAACCGTCAAAGGTTACGCGGCGCACGAAAAGGACACGCTCGAAGGCGTCATCAATGCGCGCAACCGGGCCATGACCGCCACCACTCCCGCGGACAAGGCCCAGGCGGAAAACATGCTGACGGGCGCGTTGAAGAGCCTCTTTGCGCTTGCCGAGGCCTATCCTCAGCTCCGCGCCATCGAAAGCTTCACTTCACTGCAAAACTCGCTTTCACAAATTGAAGATACCGTGCAGAACGCGCGCCGCTATTACAACGCTGTCGTCCGCGACCTCAACACCAAGATCGAGCAGTTCCCCACCAACATCTTCGCCAACATGCTCGGCTTCAAGGAGCGCCAATTCTTCGAAGTTTCCGCTCCCGCCGAGCGCGAAGCGCCCAAAGTCAGCTTCAGCGCTCCCAAGACATAAAGGCGAGCACACCATCGATCATGCGTTCGCACGCCTCATTTTTTCGCCGCGCTCTCGCCACCGCGCTGCTTCTCCTCTTCCTCGCCTCCGCCTCCTCCAGCTTCACGACCAAAGAGCTGCGCATCGAAAATTTCAACGCCGAAATTGTCGTTTCCCCCAAAGGCTCGATCGACGTCACCGAAAAAATTCAGGTTCATTTCATCGGCGGTCCCTGGCACGGCCTCTATCGCACCATTCCCGTCGAGTACGTCACGCCGCAAGGGATGAACTACTCGCTCTTTCTCAGCGTTAAGTCGATCACCGACGCCGAAGGCAACAACCTGAAATATGAGACCAGCCGCGTTCGCCACTACTGCAAGCTCAAAATCTACGTCCCCAACGCCGACAACTCCACGCAGACCATCTCCATCGAATACACCGTTTCCGATGCCCTCCGCTTTCCAGAAGATCACGACGAACTCTACTGGAACGTCACCGGAGACGAGTGGGACGTGCCTATCCAATCCGCCAGCGCCCGCATCGTTCTCCCGGAAGGCACGACAAACATCCGCGCAAATCCGCTCACTGGCGCGTATCGTTCCACCGCCCATGACGCCGATGTCCAAATCGCCGGTAATGGCGTCGAAGTTCGCACGCGCGAGCCGCTTCGCTACCACGAAGGCCTTACCGTTGCCGTTGCCTTCGACAAAGGCTTCGTCCATGAACCAACGGCTTTCGACAAAACGAGCCTGTTCCTCCGCAGCAATTGGCCTCTTTTCCTCCCTCTCGTCGCCTTCACCATCATGTTTTATTTATGGTGGAACTACGGCCGCGATCCTCGTCTTCGGCCCATCGCCGCGCAATACGAGCCGCCCGATCAACTCTCTCCCGGCGAAGCCGGAACGCTGGTCGACAATTCCGCCGACATGCGCGACATCACCGCTTCCATCGTCGACCTCGCCGTCCGCGGCTACCTTGTCATCGAAGAGCACGAGCAAAACCGCCTGCTCAACCTCCTCCACAGCAAAGATTACAATTTCATCCTGAAAAAAGACCGCTCCGAATGGTCCAAGCTCAAGCCCCACGAACAAATTCTCTTGAATGGCATTTTCAGTGCCGGCACCGTCAGCGAATCCGTTCCCATGTCCAGCCTCGAAAACAATTTCTACAAGAATCTGCCCGACATCCGCAGCGGCATCTTTGACTCGCTCATCACGCACGGTTACTATCGTCGGCGCCCGGACTCCGTCCGCGCCGCTTATCTCGGGTCCGGCTTCGTCATTGGCTTTCTCCTCGTTGTTGGCGGAGTTTTACTCGCCTCAAAGCTGGGCATGGCACCGCTGGCCTTCATCATCGCGGGCATTCTCACCGGTCTCATCATTTGCGTCTTTGGCTGGTTCATGCCCGCTCACACCGAACAGGGCACGCGCGCCCTGGAAGGCGTCCTCGGCTTCGAGGATTTTCTCAATCACGTCGAGTCCGACCGTTTCAACAAAACCATCAAGACGCCGCAAATGTTTGAAAAGTTTCTTCCCTTTGCCATGGCCCTCGGCGTCGAGAAAAATTGGAGCAAAGCTTTCCAGGGCATCATGACGCAGCCGCCCGACTGGTATCGCGGCAGCTACGGCCCGACTTTTTATCCCATCTATTTCACCAACGACCTGCACACCATGACCGCGCGCGCCAGCGATGTGTTTGTGTCCGCCCCGCGCAGTTCCGGCGGTTCGGGCTTTAGCAGCGACGGCGGGGGCGGGGGATTCTCGGGCGGAGGCTTTGGCGGGGGTGGCGGCGGCGGCTTCTAACGCTGGCCTTCTCTTTGCCGCAGTTGCGTTAAAGAAGACAGCGAGTCATTTGAATAATCACGCGGGCGCCGCAATGAACGTGGACCGCCTCGCGTGGAAGCATCAAGCAATTCATCGCCGCGTTACGCGTACGCGCAGGCTTCCACGAAACGTTTATCGTGTTCAAACCGCCCCAACAATTCTTCCTCAAAGGCAATATGCTCGCGCAAAGCTGCCAGCAACCTTTGCCCCTGAAGGACCAGATCCTCCGTAAAAGAGGAGGTCGTGAATTCCATTTCTTTGCGAAACTCGTAATTGGCGCGGTAGAGACGGAAGTGTTCCTCTTTCATCCGCTCGCAGTCAGCCGGCTCCGCAAAACGAAAGAGCGGCGACCCTGAGTCGTCCTCTTCCTTCCGGCAGTGCTCCCAGATTTCGACGATCTTGCCCTCCATCGCTTGCAATTGGCGCAATCCCGCGCAGCGCGTATCGGAATCGTCGCCGGCGGCCAGGCCAAGCGCGCCTTCCCAAATGTTAAGAAACTCCAGAATCTCCGTGTGGTCTGCGTGAGCCGCTTCGAACTCTTGATGAAGGTTCATGTGCTCCTCTCCCCAACCTTGACCTCTCGGCAGGACCGGCATTCGTGCCCGCCCTCCATTAATCAATCCAGGCGTTACTCGCTTGTATCCGAAGCGGTTTGAGCATCCCGAGTGCCACCAGACATGGGTTTCGATTGCACGACAATGAGGCTGCAAACCTGGCGTATCTCCTTATCAGTGAAGCTCTTACGAGGACGCGCAGAGGCCCACCACTCTGGAACTGCGTTCAGGCAAGAGGATTTTGGTTCTGACCATTAGATTTGCCCCATGCGTTGGGGCTTCTAGCGCAGTCGCAGAGCATTCTCTGAACACCAGAAGCGGCCTCGTTTCGTCCAAATCTTAGTGGAACCAACTTCTCCTGCTTCACGGCTAACCCGGACATGGATGGTTCGTTTCGAGTGGCGGACAATCCCGTACTTCTGCGGCTAATGCTTTGAGCTTTGTGTGGGGCCACGTTTGCCAAACTGATCAGTAAATTGAATTGAGATCGTTGCGTGGGATTCAGCCTCGCCGGTGTTTTTTGGAAGTGCAAGGCTCAACCTCGCTTCTCCAACTTTGCCTTTGACCAGACTTGCTCCTTGCACTGAAGCAATCTGTGCCGGGTTCCATACGAGAAGGTCGTACGCGCCGCCAGGAAGACCCGCCACTTGCAATGTCAGTCGCTCTCGTGCGGACGTCCAATTCTCGGAAAGAATCCGTAAGCCCTGTGACGTCGCCCCTAAGGCCGGCAGCGTCGAGGCATAAGCCAAGCCAAAATCATCCTTGAGGCGAATTCTTAGAGAATGCGAGCCGATGGAAATAGGGACGTGAACAAGGACGTGTTGATCAATGCCATTCGGCTGAACGCGAAATGGCACGGCTTGGCCGTTCAACTCGACGTGGAGGACTTTCGCACGCAAACTGACCGCGGGCTGAAAATCGATGACGCGCAAATCTTTCCCTCTGACTTTCACCTTCAATGTGATTCCATCGATATCCTTGGCGTAATCCAAGTCCACTCGCCCAGGGCCTACGGACACGTTGCGCATTGCAAATGAAGTCCAGTCTGCAGGAATGTGTGGGGCAAGAGTGAGTGTTCCTCGCGCGGCATCGATTTCCAACCCAAACAAGCCTCGCATCAGGGGACTAACAACCATCGCCGCCGACCAGATTTGGTGAGGTGAGCTTGTGGAGAGCGATTGATTGTTGTCGCCCGAAAGAACTTCAGTCACGTGACCCAGTGAGCCGTCAAAAGCAAGCAGCGCGTTGGAGCGCAGATTTTCGTATGCGGGAAACTGGCGATGATAGCGGTACTCGCCGACGGACGCCCAGCCCGTGAAGAGAGGCCAGACTGAGCCGTAGTGGTAGCCGCCCCCGCTGAATTTCGGCGAATGGTCCGAGATGATCCGCATTCCCCAGTCTGTTTGGTGATCCAAGTCTGCAAGCTGCGAAATCATGGCCTGCGATTTCGTCTCGTCTAACAAACCAAACCACATCGGCACAGTCGCTAACACGCTCGGCTCATCGACCGCGTGATTGTCCTTGTCAAGCGCAAACGCGAATCGTCTACTGTCGGCAATCCAGAGGGCTTCATTCAACAGCGGCTTCTGCTGCTCGAAATTCCTCGCTAGTTCCGTACTGACGTCGTCCTTGCCGGTTACATGAGCAAGGTTGGAGAGCGCTCGTAGCGCTTCAATTCCTAACCCCGTGTGGTACAGCTCGGTCTTCACGGGGAGCAACGGACCGCCCTCGACCCAGCCATGGCCGACACCGAGGTTCTTCGGAAAGCCGTGCTCATCGTAGGTGGAGCGCAAGAATTCATAGGCCTTCCAAACGCTGTCCCATTTTTCCTTGATGAACGCGACATCGCCGCTCTGCGTGACGTAGTCGTTCATCGCGATGATGTACAAAGGCGTAGCATCGGCGGATGCGTAGGGATAAGGATAGCCTTTGAACCAGTCCACGAAGCTCGCGCCCTGCGAAATCTCGTGGGGAATCTTTCCATCCTCGCGCTGATATTTGCTGATGAATGCGAGCGCTGCTTTTGCCGTGGAGAAATCGCCGGCACTATTCAGCGCGAGCGAAGTCCAAAAGGAATCACGCCCAAAGAACCACGCAAAGCCAGGCCTCTGGCTTTCACCGGAAGTGCGGTAACCGGCTACTAAACCCGTCCCAAGGTACGGGTTTGTAACCAATCCCTGCAGCATGCTCACGCGCGCCCAATCGTACGCTCGTTGGATTTGTGCATCGGGCAGCTCCACGCTGACAGTCCGCGCGAGATAGTCCTGGTAATAGTTCGCCGCTCCACGCAGCAATGCGGCGTAGTCAGCAGCTAAGTGCTGATAGGTTTTCTCTGCTGCGGCGCGGCCTTCAACCGAACCAGCAATCACAATGAGCTTGGTGTCTTTGCCTGTCGATGTGGCACCTAGGCGGAACGAACTCTGTTGGGCTTCGGAATAATTTGTTTGAAACTCCGAGCGAGGTTCGGTGGCTGTCGGAGAACCTACGAAAGCTGCGAGTTTCCTTTGCTCCTCGCCGAAATAAAATGCGTGCTGCGCCGTGCTCCAATCCAGAAACGTTGCGCCTAGCGCCGCCGGCCATTCCAACTGGAAGTCCCGATGGAAAGCAGCTTCGATCTCCAAAGGATGCTCGGTTTCTACGTCCAGGAGAACGACAGCTCCTTGCTCCTCCACAGGCACGAAAAAAGTCTCTCGTACGGTGAACGTATCGCCTGCATAGAGAATCGTGGCAGACTCGGGCCGAACGGTGACGGTTCTGGCCAAGTCTTCTGCCGGCAAAACTCGCCCTTCCGTGTGAAATCTCAAGTGAAACTCGCGGAAGATCTTCAGGGGGTAGACCCAGGCTTCCATGCGCCCGGCTTCATTTCCAAACAGAGCCGCACGCTTTCCTGTCACCGGCAGAAATTCCCACGACCGAACCGCCCGAGAAAGCTCCAACCCATGTGGCATCTCTTTCCGTTCCTGGCCTAGGACATCAGTGCCACTGACTCCCAATCCTAGAATAGCCGCGATGCACGCTAGGGTTCCCTTGCACCTGTTTGGGACTGGCTTCGACAGATGATCGGAGAATTTGCGAAGCATTGGCATTTTTTACCCCGTCCCGATCGTAGCCATCCATTGCTGTTCCGTCTAACTATAAAAGAAAGTGCGGGATTCTTGGCACAGACTTCTTCAGGACTTAAGCTTGGGGATTACAAAGAGGGCCAGAAACTTCCTCTGCCGCGGTGATGAACGCCAATTAATCAGTGGAGCGCCTTACGCACTGCGACAAGCTCAGATCCAACGGGCACACCACGAGCTACTTTCACATGAATCACTGCCTCGAACGGTTTCAAGTCCACGGAGCTCGACACGCCCAGCTGGCGAAGCAATTCCTGGAGTGAATTTGCCTGGCACACAAACTCGACGGCCGCTTGAGTTCCAATCGTAGAAGTTCCCGCCAGGATGAGGGTAGATCTTGCGGGATTCAGGCCATGAATCAAAGCAACGATGGCGTAGTCTTCTGCAAGGGGAGGACTCTGCGGATTGGGCAGAAATGTGCTTGCCTCGCCGCTTTTGGGATGTACGTTGGAGATGGCCAAGTCTCCTTTTCTTGGGCCAGAAGATACTCGCTGGAAGACAAATTCTTGTGTGCTCGGTATTTCCGTCAAAGTGAGGTTTTCCGCAGGCGAACCTACAAAGATAAGGTCATTGTTTTTTGCTTCGTCGAGGGTAAAGAGACTTCCGCGCTTAATGCGTGTTCCTCGCTTAAGCACGCTGAAAACATGATCCAAATCGCTCACTGCCAGTACTTCGCCGACCCCGGTGTAGTGATCCAAAATGTGCTCAGGAGAATCTGTGGCGCGATTGAAATAGCGCATCCCCGTTTCAGGGCGGCCAATGAATGCGGCATTGCTGAAGACAACCCAAGGTTCCTCAGGGCCATTGAGGAAAGGTTGCCAGAATAATTGAAAGGCAGCCGGTGTTGATTCGGCGGCAGCGGATGATGCCGGCGAGCGAGACCTGCGTGCAACCAAAAGCCCGATGATCGCTACCATCGAGCCAAGCAGCAGGACGGAAAGCAACACATTAACTAACATCAGATTCCGGACAGTTTGTTGTCCCCTGAATTCGCGTTGCAGATCAACCGGATGCAGACTCGTCGCGCTATTGACTGCGTTCCCTGTCGACCGAGGATGGAAGGTAAGTGTATAGCTGCCTTTGGGAAGCTCTACCAGAATTGGGTCGTCGTGGCCGAGGGTGCTGTAATACTCCGCTATTTTGGAGCGCAGCCGGCCCGCTTGCACTCGAACGGTGGCGTCGAGATGAGGGTCGAAATCCGTTGGGCGTCCAAAAACCTCTGTCGCAATTTGATACTCTTTGATCGATGCGCCCGGGTGTTCGAGCGCGTGGAGGGCCAAGTAATGAAGCATCTTGCAGAGCGACTCTGACCCGTGAAGAACATGACTTTTCACCAGTCTGTCGATCTGCTCGAGGAATAATTCTTTCTCACCCGGCTGAATTAAGGTAACAGACACTGTAACACCCGCGGCAGGACCAGGTGTAACCCCACGAAAAGAGGAATACTTCCCCTACGGTTACCGTATCAAACCCTTTGAGACTACCATAAGTCTGCCCAATGATTTAAATCCTACGCATTCCAATTTTTGTTTGTTATCCAGGCAGTCGCGGGGAAAGGTCTAGTACTCAGGACGAGGTCACCTGACGAATCGATAAAGGCGGGCGATTTGGGGTGCCGACGTAAGCCATTTCCGGGCGTGGAGGTGTCTGTCATGTGGAACAGGAAGCACATTCTAGCCTCGTGTGTCTTTTGCGCTTTGTTCGTTTTGTCTTTTGAACCGAAAGTCAGCGGCCAAGCAGCGTTTGGCACAATCATCGGGACGGTCACTGACCCTACCGGTGGTGCTGTTGTTGGCGCACAGGTGACGATCACAGATCTTGGCAAGGGAGTATCACAAACTGCAACCACGAGTGATACCGGCTTTTACAGCGTCACGAACCTTACTCCGGGTGACTACAAGGTGTCTGTGGAGAGCAAGGGGTTCAAGACTTTCGTTCAAGCTAATCTCCCTGTAATCGTGGGTTCTTCAACAACTCTAAATGTCACATTGGTGGTTGGGTCCGTAGGGGAAATAATCACGGTCGAGTCTGCTCCGCCGTTGCTCGAAACCGACCGCGCATCTGTCGGCACAGACCTTTCGTCACAACAGGTTGAGTCTCTACCTATTCTGGATCGCAACTTTACGGAGTTGGAGCTACTCCTCCCCGGAGCAGCGAAAATGCCGTGGCAGCATGGTCAAACGGAGAATCCGCAAGGGGGCATCCAGGTCAATACAAATGGACAACTCTTTAGCGGAACCAACTTCATGATCGACGGTATGGACAATACCGACCCGGTTTTGGGAATCATTACGATTAACCCTCCGATCGACTCGGTAGAGGGATTTAACGCTACAACGAGCAATTTCGACCCGGAGTTTTCTCAAGCGGGCGGCGTGGTCATTCAAGTGGAAACCAAATCCGGAACCAACCAATACCACGGGTCCGGCTTCTGGTTCTACCGGAATGACAAATTTGAAGCGCGCGATCCCTTTAATCAGCCTACGAGCGTGCCCCCAAGCAACTGGAATCAATATGGCGGCTCCCTAGGCGGGCCGATTCGCAAGGACAAGATGTTTGGATTTTTTGCCTACCAGGGTTCCCGGCAGCACAATCCCGGGTCTGTTGGAATCCGTGTGCCTACTCAGGCCGAACGGGCGGGAGACCTACGAGATCTTGGAGTAGCAATCTACGATCCCACAACTGGAAACGCAGCCGGCACAGGACGGACGCAATTCGTATCCTTTCCAACCGGCACCAACGCTAATTCACTCTGTACGAACGCGGCAGGCTGCCTAAATGTGATTCCGACAAGCCGTCTGTCCCCCGCCGCACAAAACCTCCTCAGCACGAACTTTGTGCCACTGCCAACCGTGACCAGTCCAGCGGCCCCGACAGACAACAATTTCTTCACCAGCGGAACGCAGGAATTCAATACCAACCAAATTGTCGGCCGTTTTGATCATGACCTGAGTTCGAAACTTCGCTATTTTGGCCGCTACAGTTACGGCGGTTACTACCTCAATAGCCCGGGAGCTTTGAAGATCGCCGGCGGTGCGCAGCTGACGGGTTTTGAGGGAACTTCCAATGCGCGAAATCAGAATGGGGTGGGTGGCCTCAATTACAACTTTGGCCCCAATCTGCTCGCAGACTTTCGATTTGGTGTGACAAAATACCGAGTCTTCGTAACCGCTCCCGATGAGTCTAAGCAATTTGCCACACAGGTGGGCATACCGGGCCTCAACGACCCGGCGCGCCCGGATACCTGGGGCTTCCCGGACCTGAACATCAACAGTTCGCCAGGATTGAAAAACGGCACGGCAGGATTCCAACTAGGCTATCAATGCAACTGCCCCCTTAACGAACAGGATCTGGAGTATCAAGGTGTCACAAACTGGACAAAGATCATGGGGAGTCATACCTTCAAGGGAGGTGCAGACATTCGGCGTCGGCGAAATAAGCGGCTACCCAGCGACCAACATCGCGCTGGCGTTTATGACTTTAACGCGAGCGTCACCTCCGATGCCTCCGTGGCAGGATCAGGCCTAGGTCTAGCCAGCTATCTTCTGGGCGACCCAAGCGCATTCAGGCGGTTCGCGCAGATATCAACGACACAGCAGGACGTGCAGTGGAGTATGTATTACTACGGCGAGGACACCTGGCGAGTTACCAGGAAGCTCACTCTGAACTACGGCCTACGCTGGGATACGTGGTTCGCCGATACTTCGCTCAACGCTGGCCAGGGCGGTCGCTATGATGTCACCACGAATACCGTCTTTATTCCGGGAGTCGGAGGGGTTTCATCCTCAGGCGGCGTGAAAACTCAGTATCACAATTTCTCGCCAAGGTTAGGTGTCGCCTACTCTCTCGATTCCAAGACCGTGATTCGCAGTGGATGGGGGCGCAGCTATTTTGAAGGCACGTTCGGGTGGACTTTCAACACGCTGGCGGCGGATGTTTATCCGTCCATCGTCAACCAAAGCTTCAATGGGGCGACCGATTTCACTCCACTGGCATTCAGTGGCGGGGTAACCCCTTTCGACAGCGCTCCACCAGCACCCGTTTTCCCAACGATTCCTTCTAACGGGAGGTTGCCTCTCCCTGACGGCATCGGTGACGCCACGATTCCTACGAACCAGCTGATACCGTACGTTGATTCTTACAACGTCACTGTCGAGCGCGCCGTCCTGGGCAACGCTAGTTTGAGCTTAGCGTATGTGGGCAACGTCGGGCGCCACTTGAACGGCGGCTGGAATTTGAATGCCCCGGTGCCGGGTCCAGGGTCTAACACATCCAGGCAGCCACTGTTCGCGGCGTTCGGCCTCACTCAGGACATTTTCAACAAATGCGACTGCGTGAGCAGCGACTACAATGCTTTGCAAGCAAAGTTCACGAAGCGATTCTCGAAGAATTACTCTTTACTTGGAAGCTACACTTGGTCCAAGACCCTCGACTTCGGTGAATTTGGAACGCCGACCAATCAATACAACTACCGCGTGGATCACGGCCCTGCGGTCTTCGATCGCGCAAGCGTCTTCACGCTAGGTCACACACTTCTGCTACCTTTCGGGCGCGGTCAGCGTTATTTCTCCGATGCCGGCTCCCTTATGAACGCCATTATCGGCGGTTGGGAGTGGACAGGAATCACCACGGCCGAGAGTGGCCTTGCCTTCTCTCCCGGTATCAATGCAGGCTCGTTGAATAGCTTTGACATGGGCCTCCGCCCCGACAAGGTTGGCAATCCGAATAGCGGCTCTTGCCCAGGAGGCGCCGCGGTCCGCACGATCAACTGCTGGTTTAATCCGACTGCCTATGCTGCGCCAGCGGCCTTCACCTTCGGAAACGCCAGCCGCAACTCCTTGCGTGGGCCCGGCCTCTTTACGGCAGATTGGGGCCTAAACAAGAACATCCAGCTTACGGAGAGGTTCAAGCTTCAGGTACGCTGGGAAGTCTTTAACGCGTTGAACGTGGCGAATTGGGCCAACCCTGGCGGTGACGTGACGAATTGCAATGCTTCCGGTGCTTGCACATCCTTGCCTGGCCAAATTACCGACGTCTCTTTACCCATGCGCAACCAACAGATCGGTTTGCGCCTGACTTGGTAAACCACCCCGACCGGTGCGTGAGAGGGTCCATCAAACTAGAGGATAGTGCTTCGGCGGGACCCAAAGGCTGCCCGTTTTGCCGGAAAGCGGGCAGCCTCTCACAATCTCCGATTTAACCAAGTCCAAAACAGTCAGGCCTGACTAGAGATTCGAATTTGACCAATCCAATGGAGCTGGAGTTCAGGCTCGGGAAATTGGGACACCATCCACCGATAGAATTTGCGCGAAAGAGTCCTTTTACTGAAGGAATGCTGCTGAGAGGCCGCTGAAAGAATCTTAGGGGATTTGGGTTCAGGGATGAGACTTTCGCGCAGATCGCTCGCAAGGCATTGCGCGGCGCTACTTGCCGCTGCGGCGATTCCTTTCGAGTTTCGCGGAGTCTTCGCTGCGAACAACGCTCCCGCGTTGCCGCAATCGGAGAGTCTTTCAACCCTCCCCAGGTTTGTCGTCGAGGATTTCTCCAAGGTTTTCGATCCCGCCTACTTGAGTAATGGGCTGATCGGCATTCGGCCGGGCCCGAATCCGCTAGCGCGAGCGCAGACCTGCGTGAGCGGCTTCGATTACGAGCATCCCGCTTACAAAGTGGAGAGTCTTTCCCCTGCGCCTTATCCCCTTGAAACCGACATTCGCGTTGGGCACGCAAGTGTGCTAAAGCACGCGGACTTGCTCAAGATTCAGCGCCAGACACTCGACACAAGTTGTGGCGAACTCCTCACGCAGTTGGAATTTGCGCCCGACAACGGAGTGCGCGTAGCTGTGGAAGTCCTGCAATTCGCCTCGCGTTCTGTGCCCTCCCTGGTTTGCCAGCAAATCAGCGTGGCAACGTCGGCCGACACCGACATTGAGTTCACCCCGCTGATTGAGGTTGGCTCAGTGCCGGGCACTTACCTGAGCGAGGCGCCAGAGCGTACGCAGATTGACCTCGTGCTAGGAATGGAGAGTGCCGGCAACCTTAGCAAGCTAGGCATCGCGCTTTGGATCGTCACGCCAGATGGAATGGCCCAAAGACAAGAAACTTCTCGCACTGAATCCGGTTTGGCACGAGCCTACTTGCTCAAAGCGCGCAGCGGCAAACCGATTCGTTTCCAGACCATCGCGGCTATGGTTTCCTCCCTTTATCATCCGGAGCCACCGCTGGAGGCGATCCGGCTTGCAAGCTGGGGCGGCTTGTTGGGGTTCGAAACACTTCGTCGTGTGAATCGCGCTGCTTGGGATGACCTCTGGAAAGCGCGCGTCAAGGTCACTGGCGACGCGGACGCCCAACGCGTGCTGGACGATGCGTTCTTCTACCTTCACTCCAGCCTCAATCCTTCGACGCTCAGCGGCATGCCGCCATTCGGTTTATCCCAGTTTGCCTACTACTACGGTCACAGCTTCTGGGACACCGAAACCTGGTCATTGCTGCCAGTTACACTCGCAGCTCCGGCCACCGCGCGTTCCCTGCTCGAATACAGGATTCGGGGGTTCGATTACGCCAAACGGCAAGCGGCGCTTTACGGCTATCGCGGCGCGCAGTTTCCCTGGGAAGCCGCTCCGTCTAAAGGATTCGAGACGACACCGACCTTTGCCGGAACCGGTTGGGGCGAACAACATGTCAGCCCCGATGTCGCTTTAGGATTCTGGGAGCATCAGCTCGCAACCGGAGACCAAGACTTCTTGCGGGTAGGGACGTGGCCAATCCTCAAAGCAGTTGCTGAATGGATCGAGAGCCGCGGTGTTTTCTCCGCGCGCGGCTTTGAAATTCAAAAAATCATGGGGCCGGATGAGACCGTCCCAAATGTCAGCAACGTGTCGTACATGAACCTGTCCTGCAAAATGGTCATGTCCGCTGCAATTCGCTGCGCGCAGATGGCGGGAACGTCTGCACCAGAGTCCTGGACAAAGATTCGCGACTCTTTTGTTTTGCCACTAGATAAGGCCAAAAATGTGGTTCTTCCCTACGACAATCCTCCGCCACCGGCAAACCACGCCTACTCGCTCGATCAGTTGGATTTCCTCACCGTGCACGATGTTCCGGTATCCAAGGAGCTGTTGAAAGGCACGGATCTCTACGAAGAAACCATTCGTCAGCAACGCATTGCTGCATCCAAATCACGGGAGCGTGATTTTTCCATCGGCTTCGCAGAAGCTGCGGAAGCTGCCACTGCCGCTTTCCTGGGAGACAAGCGCCGCGCTCTCGAGCTTTTTCATCACTCTTGGAAAAATGTTTGGCTTGAGCCATTTGGCATGATTCGCGAAACGCCTTCGCAGGACTACGGCTGCTTCCTGACGAATTTTGGATCGCTGCTTCAAACAGCGATGTTTGGCTTTACTGGGTTGCGGATTTCCGAGGGCGATTGGCGAAAATATCCGGCTTCTCTGCCGGCCGGATGGAGCAGGATCGAAATCGATCGCGTATTTGTAAAGGGAGAGCCAAAGCGGCTCGTGGCCACAGATGGTGCTCCTGCCCAACTCTTGAGCACTTAGATTCCGTGCACGGTCGTAGCAAATAATGCGGAGCATCCGATTATCGAAAATGTGCGTCTGGACAATCATCGCTGTCACTGAAATTGCGTTTGCGAGGCCCGCGCATGCGCAATCCTGCGGCAACAGCCAGGCTACAACTCTGCCCCAGAATTCTTTTGTCTTCTCGACCGAAAGTTTTCGCCCATATTCTCAAATTTCGCTGGGCAATGGCGATCTGATTGGCGCCACCCCTTGGAACGGAACGGCACCAACTTCATCCACCGTCGTCGGCTTTTACGATCACCTTGAAGAAAAGGCCTACAGCTATCAAGCACTGATTCCAAGCTGGAATGAAGTGGATTATTGGAATGGGTCGCATTGGCTGAATCAGGTTCCTGCGGATGAGTTCAGGACCAGCGGTTATCGCCAAGTCTTGGACACGTATCATGGAACCTTGTGCACGCAATACGATTGGATGGATGGCGACAAAGTCACGCACATAAGCGTCGAAAGCTTTGTCGCCCGACAAGCCCCTGGCCTGGGCATTGTGCAGTTCACTTTCAATCCAAACTACGGAGTGGAGGCAGGCCCTGTAACCGTATCCTTCCCGCTTGGTGGCGCCGAAGCAGAATCATTCGTATGGGAAGGCGTGACATTGCCTAGTGCAATTCCTATCCGCAAGGTTGATGCAACCACAGACCAGCGCGGCTTCTGGGCTGTGTCCAAACTCAGGGATGGCTCGAGGATGGTCGCCGAAACCGTTCAATTGGGAATTCCGCCGGCTCTCACCGCATCACAACTGTCCGTTGGACTCATTTCAGATTTGCACCGTCCTTCTCAAAACGTGAAATTCATTGCGAAGAGCGGAGAGACTTATACTTTCACGAAATTCGTTGCCGTGGCTGATGGAACAAACGAGCTTGTGGCACTACGAGAATCACAGCGCGCCGCGCAGCTTGCGTCGAGGCAGGGTTACAACAAGCTACTGGCTGCTCATGAGCACGCCTGGGAAGACCTGTGGCGGTCCGACATTCTGATCGACGGCGATCCTGAGGCCCAACGAGCGGTTCACGCAGCGCTGTTCTATCTCATCTCACAGACTCGGGCCGGCTCCGGTCGCAGCCTTCCTGCCATCGGTTTGCCTTCGAGGGCATACCTAGGCCGCGTTTGGTGGGATGCTGACACTTGGATTTTCCCTTCTTTGCTTTTTTTACATCCCGACCTTGCGGAGTCGATGGTGACGTATCGGGAGAAAATGCTATCGGGAGCAATCCAGAATGCAAAGAATCATGGCTATGGTGGCGCGCAGTATCCGATGGAGTCTGCCGTCACCGGCTTGGAGGAGGCTCCTGAGTGGTCAAGTGAAATTCACGAGGGGGGCGATGTTGCGCTCGCACAGTGGCGCTACTATCAAGCCACTGGCGACCTTGGCTGGCTTCGTGAGCATGGCTACCCTGTCATCCGTAGCGTAGCGGAATTCTGGGCAAGTCGCGTCCGCTATAACCCTCAAAAGGATCGCTACGAGATTCTCCACCTCACAGGTCCGAACGAAGCTATCACCGACGTCAATAACGACGCGTATTCGAACGCAATTGCCGGGCTCACCCTTCGCGTCGCAACGCAAGCCGCGAACCTGCTTGGAAATACTCCCAACCCAAAGTGGAAGCAGATCGCCGACGAATTGATCATTCCCTTCGACGAATCCAAGCATTACCATGTCGAACACGACGGGGACACTGAGGGCCGTTTCGCGCACACACTCGCGATGCTCGCGTATCCGCTCGCGCTTCCAATGCCGGAACAAGTCAAGAGAAACGACCTCGAGGCTTGCATGAAAAACTTCATGAAGCCTGGCTACGAAGTCGGCATGCTGGGAAATTTCTATTCCATCGTCGCCTCAGAACTGCGACGCAAGGATCTTGCCCAGGAGCTGTTTCTTCACATGGTGCACTCTTACGCCAAACCGCCGTTCTATGCGATGAGCGAGACGCCGGGAAATAATCGATTTGTATTTCTGACGGCCGAGGGAGCTTTTCTTCAGCAAGTGCTATTTGGTTTCACGGGCTTGCGCCTTTCCGACAACGGCCTGGACCAAAAGTTTAGGCCAAGCCTGCCCCAGGCCTGGAAATCCCTCGAAATCCGTAACATCAAAGTTCGCGGGAAGGTTTTCAATGTTCGTGTGGGCAGAGACGATAAGATTTCTATAACTCCGGCGGGCTAGTTGTTTGTGAATGCTCGCGCAGGTTGAAGAGGCGAAAAACAGGTCTCTCATGATGCACCACTTTGAATTTTTCTTTATTGCTTTCTTCCTACTGGGGCAGGGCGTCGGCACAGTTGCGCCCGCTCAGGACAACGCCGCCGACCTGGGTCGCGCGCGCCAATTGCTTGATCAAGGGAAAACCGATGAAGGAATGGCGCTGCTTAAAGAAATCTCCTCGCACGAGCCTAAATTAAAAGGATTGGCGCGCGAGCTGGGTGTTGCGTCTTACAAAAAGAGCCAGTTCGCCGAGGCCATTCCCTATTTCCAGCAAGCTCTCGTCGAAAACGCCGACGATAAAGAAAGTGTGCAATTGCTTGGCCTGAGCTACTACTTCACCGGCAAGCCCGCTTCCGCGATTCCCCTCTTGCAGCGCTCGCAATCCTGGTACCGCGTGGCCAATGTAGACGCTATGTATGTCCTCGGGCTCTGCAATCTTTCTACTCAGAATTATGACGGCGCACGCGAGGCGTTTGCGAAGATGTTCGATGCGCCCAAAGACTCCGCTGCGGCCTATCTCTTCACCGCTCGCATGCTCATTCGGCAGGATTTCAACACTGTCGGCGAGGAGTACGCGCGGAAGGCCGCGACTCTCGACACTAAGCTCCCTTTGGCCCACTACCTTCTCGGCGAACTCTATCTCTCCCAGTCCAAAATTCCAGAAGCTATTGCTGAATTGCAGAAGGAGATGGAAGTCAATCCAGGCTTCGCCGGGGTCTATTACAAACTCGCCGACGCCGATCTTCGCGCCGAAAAACTGGAAGACGCCGAAAGACTTTTGCAACGCTCCATCTGGCTGGACCCAGATTCCACTGGACCTTACATCCTTTTGGGCAAGGTGCTCGAGAAGAAAGGAGATTTCGAATTAGCTGTCCGGACCTTGCAGCGAGTCCTGGCAATGGATCCGAATAATCCCCTGCCGCATTACTTGCTAGGCCAGGCCTACCACCGCGTAGGCCGCGACGAGGATGCCCAGCGGGAATTCAAGCTCTCGGAACAACTCCGGCAAGGTCGCAGCGTAACCCCATGAGGGACTGCAATATGCGGAAACAGTGTCCATGAAAGTGCTCTTGCCAAAATCGCTCCGCCGCTCGCTAGTTCTATTCGCTCTGAGTTTGTGTCTACCGCTTGGCGCTCTGTTCGCACAGAAAACAGCTCATAAGGCCTCACAGCACAATTCGGCGGCGCAAATTGAAAGCCAGCTTTGGTGGAAAAATGCTGTGATTTACGAAATCTATCCGCGCAGCTTTCAAGATTCGAATGGCGATGGCGTCGGCGACATCAATGGCATCACGTCTCGCTTGGACTACTTGAAAGACCTCGGCATTGGCGCCATCTGGATCACTCCAATGTATCCTTCGCCGCTTGTCGATTTTGGCTACGACGTCGCCGATTACACCGCCATCGATCCCCTTTATGGCACGCTGGCCGATTTCGACCATCTGGTGGCTGAGGCAAAAAAGAGAAACATCCGCGTGATTATGGATTTCGTTCCCAATCACACTTCCGATCAGCATCCCTGGTTCAAGGAGTCACGTTCCTCACGCACGAATGCCAAGCGCAACTGGTACATCTGGCGCGACGGCAAGGGGCCGGGCCAGCCGCCCAACAATTGGCAGTCCTGGTTCGGCCATTCCGCATGGCAGTTCGATCCAACAACAAATCAGTATTATTACCACCACTTTTACGTCCAGCAGCCGGACCTGAATTGGCGCAATCCCGAAGTGCGTAAAGCCATGTATGACGCCATGCGCTTTTGGCTGAACCGCGGCGCGGCGGGCTTTCGTCTCGATGCCGTGTCGCGCTTGTTCGAAGACCTCAACCTGCACGACGATTCGATTCTGCCGGGCAAAAATGCTTACGGTGACCCGAACATCCAACACAAATACACGGACAATTTGCCCGAGATTCATGAAGTGCTGCGCGAAATGCGGCACATCGTCGATTCGTATCCGGGGAATCCTATCTTGATCAGCGAGGCCGACGAACCAAACATAACCGAGCTCACCAAAATGTATGGCCGCCACAACGACGAAGTGCAGTTGCCCATGGACTTTCAGATTGCGGACGTCAACAAACTTTTCGCGCCCGAGTTCCGCCGTTTGCTCGACGAAGTGGATCACAACGCGGCGCACGGTCAGCCAATGTTCTTTTTCAGCAATCACGACCAGCCGCGCGAATGGGACCGCTATGGCGACGGCGATCACTACGACCAAATCGCCAAGCTGATGGCCGCTCTGCTACTCACCACGCGCGAGACACCGCTCATGTATTACGGGCAGGAGATTGGCATGCGCACCACTCCTCCCGCGCACAAAGAGGATGTTCAGGACCCCATTGGAAAAATTGGGTGGCCGGAAGAGAAGGGCCGCGACGGCGAGCGAACGCCAATGCAGTGGGACAATTCGAAAGATGCGGGTTTCAGTACCGCGGATCAAACATGGCTGCCCATTCCACCCAGCTCTGCACAATACAATGCCGCCGAAGAGTCTCGCGATCCGCACTCCATTCTTTCTTTTTACAAACGGTTGCTCGCGATGCGCCGGACCCAGCCTGCATTGCGGAACATGCGTGTAGGGAACTATGTGGCTTTGGATCGCGACGATCCCAACGTTCTCGCATATTTGAGACAAAATCCTGGTAAGGGCGACTCGGTTTTGGTGGTGCTGAATATGAGCGCTGAAGCGCGAACAGTGAAGTTCAATCTCATCTCGCTTGGCATCAAGTCCAGTTCGGCGAAAACGCTGCTTGCCTCTCCGGAAGTTGGCCCGGGGTCAGGGCCTCTCGCGAAATTCACTATCCAGCCCTTCGGCGTCTACATAGGATCAGTTCACTGACGCGACTCGGCTTTGTGGCGCACCATACTTCCTTTGCTCCGCCAAACGGTTGCCGCCTCTCAGCCGCGGTGCCATAATTTCTCGTTACGCAGGACAGAGTACTCGTGAACGCGATTTTTTGGCTCATCAGTCACGAGTCACCTTTCCACGGTTCTGAGGGGGCCTTATGGCATTGCGAGATAGTTGGATTGAAAAACGAAAGGCCGCGATGGCTGGTGCGAACGGCACGCGAAACATGTCGCAGATGCATCTTGCGCGTCAGGGCTTCATCACCGAAGAGATGCAGTACGTCGCGAAGCGCGAAAAGCTCGAGCCGGAGCTGGTTCGCAACGAAGTCGCCCGCGGCCGAATGATTATTCCTGCCAATGTCAATCACCGCAATCTCGAGCCCATGGCGATCGGCATCGCCAGCAAATGCAAAATCAACGCCAACATCGGGAACTCCGCGACCAGTTCCAACATTGACGAAGAGCTGAAAAAACTTCACCACGCCGTCCACTACGGCGCGGACACGGTGATGGATCTCTCCACTGGCGGCAACATTCCTGAAATTCGCAAAGCCATCATTGACGCGTCGCCTGTGCCGATCGGCACAGTTCCCGTGTACGAGGCGATTTCCCGCGTCCGCCGACCCGAGGACCTGACCTTTGAGCTCATGCGCGAAGTCATCGAGGAGCAAGCCGAACAAGGCGTAGACTACATGACCATTCACGCCGGAGTTATGCGCGAACATGTCCCCTTCGTGCGCAAACGCATCACCGGCATTGTCAGTCGCGGCGGCTCCCTGATGGCGCATTGGATGGAGCATCACAAGAAACAGAACTTTCTCTACGAAAACTTCGACGAAATCTGCAAGATTTTCAAGAAGCACGACGTGAGCTTTTCTTTGGGCGATGGCTTGCGGCCAGGGTGCATCGCGGATGCCAGCGACGAAGCCCAGTTCGCCGAACTGAGAGTCCTCGGCGGGCTGACCAAGAAAGCCTGGGAGCATGACGTTCAGGTGATGATCGAAGGCCCCGGCCACATTCCGATGGACAAGATCAAGGAGCAGGTCGACCTGGAAATGGAATGGTGCCACGAAGCGCCGTTCTACACGCTCGGTCCGCTCGTCATTGACATCGCGCCCGGATACGACCACATCACCAGCGCGATTGGCGCCGCAATGATCGGCTGGCATGGCGCTTCGATGCTTTGCTACGTCACGCCAAAAGAGCACCTCGGCCTGCCGAATCCCGACGACGTGAAGCAGGGCGTCATCGCCTACAAAATTGCGGCGCATGCTGCGGACGTGGCGCGGCACCGGCCCGGCGCGCGCGACCGCGACGACGCGCTCTCTTACGCGCGATTCCTGTTCGATTGGAACAAGCAGTTTGAGTTGTCGCTCGATCCGGACACCGCGCGCACCATGCATGACGAAAATCTGCCCGACGATTTCTACAAAGAAGCGAAGTTCTGCTCTATGTGCGGCCCGAAATTCTGCTCCATGAACATCACACAAATGGCTGAAGCGGAATCCGGCCAGGACCAGGCCGAACGCAAACAAAAATTCGCAGAATTGCTGGTCAAGGTCCAAGGCGCATAGAAGGAATTATGGCGTCGCTATTCATCCAAGGAGGCAATTGGGATATTCGGGGCTTGGTTCACGGCCCCTACTGGCCCTGGATCATTGGTTTTGTGATTGTTTACGTGTTGAGCGGCGTGCTGGTCTACTTCAAGTTGCGAAGACCACGAGACAAGTCCACTTCCAACACAAAAAGTGCGTGAGCCTTGAACAAGCACAATGCCAACTGGAACAAATGGGCCTCTTGCTCCGTATGACAATTTAGAGGGGCTTCGTTCGCTTGCCTTAAGCCGAATAAAGGCTGAAGGAGTACGAAAATGTTTTTCGTGATTTTTTCGATTCTGATCTACTTCCTCCCGGCTCTGATTGGGCGTCACAAGGCTGACGCGACCGGGATTTTCATCGTGAACTTGCTCTTCGGCTGGACCATCATCGGGTGGTTCATCGCGCTAATTTGGGCTTGCGCGGCCGAGCGCTACGTTGCGGTCCCGCTCCGAACAGCTCCCGTAAGTTCCGGCCGGTTCTGTTCGCAGTGCGGGACGCTGTCGCCCTACGGAGCACATTTTTGCGCAGCCTGCGGCAGAGCGGTCTAACTTACGAAACTCCCAGGATCCCGAGTGACTAACTCACCATCGGAACAAGCGCTGCGCGAAGAATTTAACCGCTGGGCGGAAGCGGGCCGCGGCGAAGGCATGGAGCAGGATCACCTGCCCATCACCCTGCCCGTTCTCGAAAAAATGCGCCTATCCGCTACTGACAACGTTCTCGATGTCGGCTGCGGGGCTGGCTGGCTTTCGCGGCGGCTGGCGAAGTTGGTCCCTGAAGGACGCGTCGTGGGCATGGACGTTTCCGACGAAATGATTCGTCGCGCGCGCCGCATCAGTGTGGATGCCGAAAATTTGATGTTTGTGACAGGGGAAGTAGCCGAGATTCCGTGGGAGCCAAATTTCTTCTCACACGCGATTTCCGTCGAGTCGTCTTACTACTGGCCCGATCCTGCCGCCGGTGTTCGTGAAATTTTCCGCGTGCTTCGCCCCGGCGGTTCGGCGTGGATTCTCATCAACTACTACCGAGACAATCCCCACAGCCATCAGTGGGGCCCTCTGCTTGCGGTGGCGACGCATCTGCTTTCAGCGGAAGAGTGGTGTGAACTCTTCCGCGCCGCAGGCTTTGCGTCGGCGGCACACGAGCGGGTTGTCGATCCCTCGCCGACGCCGGAGGTTTACTCAGGTCGCTGGTTCCGCGATGCCGCGCAGCTCCGCGCCTTCAAAACCGAAGGCGCCCTGCTCATTCACGCGAGCAAATAGTTTTCGGGCGCATTACTGTTCAGAACTAACTAACGCGGCTGTAAACCAGTCTTCGCCGGGGCTGCTAAAATTAAGTCCAAGCATTCTCTTCCCCCAGAGTGCGATTTTCTTCCCCGATGGATCGGGCGGCGTTTCCGGTTAGGCATGACCGAACCTCATCACAAATTGCAAGTACTGATTGTCGACGATTCGGCATTTTCCCGGAAGCTTGTCGAGCATGCCCTTGCTGGGACTGAATACTGTCTGCAGTTTGCCGAAAATGGGAGCGAAGCCCTGCAGCTTTTCAAGGAACATCATCCCGCAGTCGTAATCACGGACTGGATGCTTCCCGATTCTTCCGGGCCGGAACTTTGCGAACAGATGCGCCGCGAATCCGCGGACTTCTACACTTACATCATTCTGCTGACCAGCATGACGGAGAAAGAAGACATCATAAAAGGTCTTTCCGCGGGCGCGGACGATTACTTGACTAAGCCGTTCGATCGCGGCGAATTGCTGGCGCGTATCGGCGTGGGACGGCGCACGGTCGAGCTGCACAGGGAAATTGAGAGTAAGAACAAGCTGCTCGATCAAATGGCCCATACGGACCCTTTGACGGGGCTGCCGAACCGGCGCGCGATCGAGGATTGGTCCAACCGGCAACTGCGCGGAGCGGCCCGGCACGGGTATCCGCTGTGGGTGGCGCACTTTGATCTGGACTCGTTCAAGCACATCAACGACACCTACGGCCATGACGCGGGAGATGAAGTGTTGAAGCGAGTCGCAGAAGTCCTGAGGGAATGCACGAGGGCATCCGATATCAGCGGACGAATCGGGGGCGATGAGTTTTTGTACGTGGTCTCGCACGTCCCGGAAAAGCACATCTACACGGTGGTTGAACGGTTGCGCGAGCAAATTTCATCTCTGAAGTTCTGTTTTGACGGGAAAGATATATCTGTGACGGCAAGCATTGGAGTGTGCGGATTCCAAAGCGCGGAGACTCCAGAATTCTCTAAGCTGCGGCAACGAGCGGACGCCGCGCTGTACGCTGCAAAACGCGCGGGCCGCAACCAGGCCAAGATCGAAACGCTCTAGGTGCCGCGCAGCCGTTTGGAGCGCAACGGCCGGCGCAGCCCATCCCCATAATCGTGGCAGTCTGGCAGCCTCTCCGCAGGTTATGGTATGAGTTAGCCGCGATACACTTTTGCCGAACGGGAAAGGCTTGCGGATGTCTTTTTTGAGCGATGGAGTCGCGGCCGTGACGGGGGCTGGCTCCGGCATTGGCCGGGCGCTTGCGCAGCACCTGGCGGCTGCGGGCTCCGCGCTTGCATTGGCCGATATCGACGAAGCGGGGCTCCAACAAACGGCTCAATCCCTTGCAAAAACCTCTGCCCTCGTTACTACGCATGTTCTGGATCTAGCAAAAGAGGAAAACGTCAGAGCCTTCGCGCAAGACGTGGAGAAGCGCCACGGCCGCGCCACACTGCTGATCAACAACGCCGGAGTCTCATTGCACGGAGATTTTGACGAGATTTCGCTCGACGATTTCCGCTGGCTGATGGACATCAATTTCTGGGGCACGGTTTACGGCGTCAAATATTTCTTGCCGATGCTGAAACGCGAAACGCGCGCGCACATTGTTAATCTTTCGAGCGTGTTCGGAATCATTGCTCCTGCGGGACAAGTTCCTTATGCGGCAAGCAAGTTTGCCGTGCGCGGGTTTACCGAAGCGCTGCGTCACGAATTTTCTGGCGGCTCGATCGCAGTTTCCTGCGTGCATCCCGGAGGCATTCGAACGCCAATCGCGAGGCACTCGCGGGTAGGCGCAGCCACGCCGCTGGGGAAGCGCGAAGAAAATATCGCGCGATTCGAACGGTTGGCTCGCACGCCTCCAGAGACGGCCGCGGCGCGGATTTTGGAAGGGGTCGAACGGCGCGAGCCGCGCATCTTGATTGGAATGGATGCATACTTCATCGACTTTTCCCAGCGGCTGCGGCCTGCCTCTTATTGGAAATCGCTAGCGCGCAAACTCGAGGATCCATCCGCAGTTGTTAAACCGAAACCCACTTCCAAATAAGCGTCAGGAGGGACGCGCCAATAAGCGCCCCTACGTGCGGAGGCCAGAGAAAGTGCCGGTGCTTAACGAAGACGGAGAGCTTTTGACGCAGGTTGGCGCCGGCATATATACTCCCCGATGAAGAAGAAATGCCGGGCTAAAGCCCGGCGCTACGTGAGGCACTGAAGATTTCACATGGGCTTACTGGACCAGCGGTTCGAAAAGAACTTCATGATTACGTCGGTGGACTACGTGTTCAACTGGGCGCGGAAGAGCGCGCTCTGGCCGCTGACGTTCGGGCTGGCGTGCTGCGCGATTGAGATGATCGCATCCACTACTTCGCGATTTGACATGGCGCGCTTCGGCGCGGAAGTGTTCCGCCCGTCACCACGGCAGGCGGACCTGATGATTGTCTCGGGCACGGTGACGCTCAAGATGGCGCCGGTGATTCAGCGCGTGTGGGCACAGATGCCCGATCCGAAGTGGTGCATTTCCATGGGGGCGTGCTCGAGCGTGGGAGGGCCGTTCAACGCGTATTCCGTCTTACAGGGAGTAGACCGCATTGTTCCCGTTGATGTGTACATCGTAGGATGCCCGCCGAGGCCCGAAGGACTTTTCTTCGGCTTGATGAAGCTGCAGGACAAGATCGACCAGATGACGCTGGCAAAGAGACCTACGGAAGTGCGGCTCCGGCCGGAAATGGTGGAAGAGTTCAAAAAGGGCGTAATGGTGGCCCAGACGCCGGAACCAAAGTAGAGATCGGTGATCTGAGATCAGTGAAAAAGCGAGGCAAGAACTGATGGCGTTGGTAAGAACGGCAAAAACGAATGAGATTTCGGCGGGTACTATCCGCGAGTTCCAGGTTGAAGGGAAAGCTGTGGCTCTGGCCAATATCGGCGGCAAATACTACGCCATTAACAACACTTGCCTCCATCGGGGCGGGCCGCTTGGGCAAGGGACTATGAGCGGAAACGTGGTGACCTGCCCCTGGCACGGCTGGCAATACGATGTTACGACAGGAAAGGTCGTACAGAACCCAGCCGTAGGTGTCGATTGCTACAAGGTCGAGGTCCGGGGCGAAGATATTTTTGTGGACGCTGAAGACAAGTGCGGCTCCTAAGTTGAAAGACAGGGAACAGAGATCAGGGATCAGAAAAGAAGTCCGAGCTAGGGCCATAACAAGAGATGGCGGTCAGGGATCTCTTGCGGTCTGCCTCGGAAGGTGAAACTGCTCGGATAACCCGGGCAGCCTGCCCAAATATGGGCATCCCCAGGGCTTTCTTCCACAAGCTCATCCGTTCTAACCCTCACATTTTGTTTCGCTTTTTGAGTGCTGCCGTGTATAGTTCTGCCGACTTCAGGTCTCGATGACCACGACGACGACTGCTACACGACACTATTGGATCTTTAGCGCCGACCCTCACCACTATCACTGGGATACACTTTTCGTAAAAGGGAAGGAAATGTGGCACGGCGCAGGGGCAAAACCGGACGCCATCCGGGCCCTGAAACAAGTCCGCAAGGGGGACCGGGTGCTGTGCTATCACTCGGCGCCTGAACGGTCGCTCTATTCCATCGCGGAAGTCACGCGCGACCCTTATCCCGATCCGCACAACCATGACGGCAAGAACCTCGTGGCGGACCTCCGCGCATTCGAAAAGCTGCCTCGGCAAGTAACCCTTGCAGAAATGCGGGCGAATGGGTCACTGAAGAAAATGAAGCTGCTAAAAAACGTGAGGTTGATTATTTCTCCGATCACGGACACGGAGTACCAAGAAATCCTTCGCATGGCTGGGATCGTGCCCACGCCCGGAATCCCGCTGCCCTAAAGCGTAGAATAACCGAAACTAGAGACTCGCCTTTCATCTCTCAGGGTAAACTATAGAGCCTCTACGGATAGGCAAGAATGCCTGTCCCACCAGCGCCAGCCCTACGCCTTCGCATGCAAAAGGGCCACGTGCGGGGGATTGCCGCCGTTCCTATGGGGGTGACAGATGGATGCTCTGAGCCGCTCTGGCTTTCTTGCGGTCAGCACGGTCGCGCTGTTAGCACTGTTTCCTCATGGGGCGAAGCACGATTCGCTGCTGGAAGGAATTCCGACGGGTAAGACGCGTGTTCTCGATCTCAGCTACCCCATTAGCGACAAAATGGTGCCCTGGCCAGGGGACGAAAGAGCGTTTGAAGCGAAAAATAACGCCACCTTTGAAAAGAATGGATATTTCAGTCGTAGTTTTTGGATGCTCGAGCACTACGGCACGCATCTGGATGCTCCGGCCCACTTCGCACGCGGAAAAAGCACCGTCGATCAAATTCCCACAAAGCAGCTTTTTGGCCCGGCGGTGGTAGTGGATGTGCGAGCTGAAGCTGAGAAAGATGCAGATTATCTGCTGCCCGTAGAGCGCGTCAATGAATGGGAGAAACGGCACGGCCGGATCCACGAAGGCGCCATCGTGCTCTTGCGAACTGGATGGGCTTCGCGCTGGCCCGACGTGCGGAAGTACCCGAATCAGGACGCGCAGGGGAAAATGCATTTCCCGGGCTTTTCCGTGGAGGCGGCAAAACTCCTGCTGGAACGTAAAGTCAGCGGCCTGGGATGCGATACGCTAAGCATCGACTATGGGGCGTCGACAGACTACGCGGTCCATCATCTTGCGCTCAGTGCGGGGTTGTATCACCTGGAGAATCTTACCGACTTGTCCGAGTTGCCAGAATCAGGGGCTTTCCTGGTCGTCGCGCCAATCAAGCTGCAAGGCGGCTCGGGCGGAGCGGTACGCGTCTTCGCGCTGTTTCGTTGAATCTGCTTACATTTTGTTTGTCAACGACAGTGGTGTGGTAGTTTGAGATTCACGGATGCCGGAACTTCCTGAAGTCGAAACCGTAGTGCGTGGCTTGCGCCAGGCTGTGCTGGGGCGGAGGTTTCTGTCCGTCACGCTTGGCAAGACGGACTTCATTGACGATCCAATAGCGCTGGAACAGAACCTCCCCGGTCGCCGCATCGAAACTGTCGATCGCTATGGAAAGTTCATGCTCCTGCGGCTCTCCGCGACCGAGAAGACCAACGGCGCGAGCGCCGAAGACCATGCAAGACAGGCCTGCTTACTGGTACACCTTGGAATGACCGGGCAGATGGCGCCAAGTCCAGCGCAAAAACCACGCGAGAAGCACACGCACGTTTGCATGCTGCTCGATGACGGCCGCGAGCTTCGCTACACGGACGCGCGGCGATTCGGACGCATCGCGTATCTCACTGAAGCACGCCTCGCGAGGGAACTGACGCGTTTCGGCGCCGACCCGCTGGAAGTGAGTGAGCAGGAGTTCGCGGGGCGAATCCGAACGCGCCGCGCGCGAATCAAAGCGCTGCTTCTGGACCAGAGCGTGCTGCGCGGCGTTGGCAACATTTACGCAGATGAGAGCTTGTGGCGCGCGAAGATTCATCCGGCGCAAGTCGGCGCGAACCTGAGCAAGAGGCAGTGCAAGGCGCTCCGGCACGCGCTTCGGGGGATTTTGCGCAAAGCCATCGCGATGCGCGGTTCGTCGATTTCCGATTTTCTTGACGCGGAAGGCGAGCCGGGAGAGTATCAGCGGCGCCATCGCGCTTACGGCCGCGAAGGGCAACGGTGTTACCGCTGCAAAAGCCTTATCCGCCGCGGAATCGTGGCCGGACGAAGCAGTTATTTCTGCCGGAAATGCCAACCTGTGCCGCGGGGATTTGTAGCCCTGCCGCTGCCTGCACGTGCTGCCAGCGCGTCTGGAGAACCGCAACGTCGCACAAAGAAACTCCGCGAGAGGCGAGTAAAGAGGGGTCGCAAACTGCCTTCACTTAAGACAATCAGTCATGGCGGCCGCTGACTGGGCATGCGGGCCGTCGTGCAGAGAGTGAGCCGCGCGAAAGTGACTGTGGAAGGCCGCGTCACCGGTGAAATTGGAGCGGGCTTGATGATTTTGCTGGGAGTCGGAAAGAGTGACAATTCCGCAGTAACCGCTAGGATGGCGGAGCGCTGCGCGAACCTGCGCATCTTTGAAGACGATCAGGGAAAAATGAACCGGTCTCTCTTGGACGTCAAAGGCGGAGTCCTCGCTGTTTCACAATTTACGCTCTACGGCGACGCGCGTGGGCAGCGTCGCCCCAGCTTCATCTCCGCCGCGCCGCCCGAGCTTGCCAAAACACTTTACGAAGAGTTCTGCGAAGCGCTCCGAAAATTGGGCGTAAACGTAGCAACCGGAGTTTTTCAGGCCATGATGTGCGTGGAGCTGGTCAATGAAGGACCCGTCACGATCCTCCTCGATTCCGACAACACGTTCTAAGCGAAGCGCAGCGGCGCAGCAAACACGGCCGTGGACCAAAGAAGCCGTGTTGCAGGAGCTGCAATCGCTGGCCGATCCAAGGGTACGCGACAAGATGGAATACTTCGGTGTGCGCGTGCCCAAAGCACTTGGAATCTCGGCGCCCGTGCTGCATTCGCTTGCGAAAAAGATTGGAAGAAATCATGGACTGGCGCTTGAGCTTTGGAGCACAGGAATCCACGAAACACGGATCCTGGCGACGCTGATCGGAGAATCTGAGAAGGTCACGGCAACGGAGATGGAAGGCTGGGTGCGCGACTTCGATTCGTGGGATCTGGTCGACGCAGCATGCTGCTATCTCTACGCCGGGGCGAAACCGGCGTGGACCAAAGCAAGCGCGTGGAGCCGGAGGCGAGAGGAGTTCGAGAAACGAGCAGCGTTTTCTTTGGTTGCCTACCTAAGCTATAAAGACAAGAGCGCGCCCGATGCTCGGTTTGTGCGTTTCTTGCACGTGATTGAGCGCGAAGCGCGTGACGACCGCAATTTTGTGAAGAAGGCTGTGAACTGGGCTTTGCGCAATATCGGCAAACGCAACCAGAGACTGAACCGCGAGGCCATACGCGCGGCGGAGAGAATCCGGCAACAAGGAACAAGCTCGGCCCGCTGGATTGCCGCCGACGCGCTGCGCGAGCTGAAGAGCCCTGCGGTTCAAGCACGGCTCCGGCGGGCAGCCACCAAAAGCAGATGATGCAAAACGGAAGACAACCGCAGGTCAAAATCCGGCGCGCCACAATTAAGGATGCCTCGCGGCTCGCGGAACTCTCCGGCCAGCTGGGCTATCCTGCAACGGAGGCGCAGATTCGCCAGAGGCTGAGAAGTATCCAACCTGCTTCTCAAAACGCCGTTTTGGTGGCCGAGGTGAAGAATGCCGGAGTCATCGGCTGGCTCCACGTGAGCAAGGAACCGCTGCTGGAAACTGAGATGCGCGCGGAGGTTAACGGTCTCGTCGTGGCCGAGGAGCACCGTAGCTTGGGCGCTGGGGCGCTCCTGCTGGCGGCCAGCGAGGCCTGGGCACGCAAGCACGGCTGCAAGAGCATGTCCGTCCGCTCGAACGTCATCCGCGAGCGCGCCCACCAATTTTACGAGCGCAAGGGCTACGAACACTACAAAACGCAAAAATCCTTCCGTAAACCATTGTAATTCGCCCGCGCCGGGGGCAGCGCGTGTAAATTTCGCCTCATCCGCGGGGCTTAGGCCTGCACAATGTATCGTAGTGCGATATAATAGCAGGTGGCCACGCCGAGCGGCTCCTAGCATCCGGCGAATCTCCCGCCTGTTTTGAAAGGATTTGGAATAAATCGTGGGTAACATGCCGCAGTTCATTTCCAGCGCCGAAGCAGAAGACCCGAGAGCAGCCGAGGAACAAGTGGAGCTTGCCGACTTTTCCACCACCTTCCGCGTACTTCCCATTTCCGCGCTGGCCGTGGTCATCGGAGCAGTTTGCGCTTTTGTCGCTCTGGCCCTTCTGCGCTTGATCGGACTGTTTACGAACCTGTTCTATTTCGGCCGCTGGAACTCGACGATGGTTTCGCCTGCCGGAAACCACTTGGGCTCGTACAGCGTACTGGTTCCCATCGCCGGGGCATTGGTCATCGGAATCATGGCGCGGTTTGGTTCTGAGCGAATTCGTGGACACGGGATTCCGGAAGCCATCGAAGCGATCCTGATCAATGGCAGCCGCGTGGAGCCGAAAGTCGCCATACTCAAGCCTCTTTCGTCGGCAATCTCCATCGGTTCAGGCGGACCGTTTGGCGCCGAAGGGCCGATCATTATGACCGGCGGCGCGTTCGGATCCATGATCGCGCAGCTTTTTCACCTGACGAGTGCGGAGCGCAAAACGCTGTTGGTGGCCGGTGCGGCAGGAGGAATGTCCGCAACTTTTGCTTCGCCGGTTGCCGCCGTGTTGCTCGCCGTGGAGCTGCTGCTCTTTGAATGGAAACCGAGAAGCTTGATTCCTGTCGCGTTGGCCAGTGCCGTGGCGGCGGTTGTGCGCCGGTACATCCTAGGCTTCGGCCCGCTTTTTCCCGTGCCTGCGCATCCCCTGCATATCGGTCCGGTCGCGTTGCTTGGCTGCGCGCTCGTTGGCTTGCTTGCGGGCGGGCTTTCCGCGCTGCTGACTGTTTCGGTGTACGCAGCCGAAGACGCTTTTCAAAAACTGCCGATTCACTGGATGTGGTGGCCGATGATCGGCGGACTTGCCATTGGCCTCGGCGGGCTGATCTTTCCGCAGGCGCTTGGCGTGGGCTATGACACGATCGGGGCGCTGCTCCAAGGAAGCGTGACGACAAAAGTGATCCTCGGAGTGCTGCTGGTCAAATGGTTCATTTGGGCAGTCTCCTTAGGCTCGGGCACTTCGGGCGGCGTGCTTGCGCCATTGCTGATGATGGGCGGCGCACTGGGCGGCCTCGAAGCAATGTTTCTGCCAAACGAAGGCGCGGGCTTCTGGCCGCTGGTCAGCATGGGCGCGATTCTTGGCGGCACGATGCGTTCGCCGTTTACGAGCATCGTATTCGCATTTGAACTCACCCACGATGCCAACATTTTTCTTCCCTTGCTTGTGGGTAGTGTGATTGCGCATGCGTTCACGGTCTTGACCCTGAAGCGTTCCATTCTCACGGAAAAGGTCGCGCGCCGTGGGTACCACTTGAGCCGCGAATACGCCGTCGACCCGCTGGAGATTCTGTTCGTGCGCGAAGTGATGCGCGCGAAGGTCGTTGCGCTGCCGGCCGCAAGCACCGTGGGGGAAATTCAGCAATCGCTCCGTGACCGGAGGCAAGCGCAGCGGTTGCTGCCGGTAGTAGGAGCCAACGGGATTCTTGTCGGAGTATTGACGCGCGGTGATCTCCACAAACACTTGGAACAGAAAGGCGAAGCAGCACTGGGCCGGAAGCTCTGCGAGTTGGTGCGGAGGGAAACGGTCGAGGCATTTCCGGATGAGCCGCTGCGATTCGTCGTGTATCGCATGGCGGAAAAAGGAATCACGCGTCTGCCGGTCGTTGAACATGGCACACGCAGGTTTCTTGGACTCGTATCACTTGACGATTTGCTGAAAGCACGCACGCGACACTTGGAAGAAGAGCGCCGCCGCGAACAGGTTCTGAATTTGCGATTCTTCCTGCCGGGCGGCGCGAAGACACGGGAGAGTGTCGAAAGCACGACGCCTTCGTGAAGTAATAGTTCCTAAGCGAACAAGTCTGAGAGAGCCAGCCTTCCGACTGGATCGGGACAACACCCAGCCGGCGCCACAAAACGAAGCGTCTATGGCTTGGTCGGTGTCGTAGTCGGCGCGGACTTGGCCGCAGGCTTCTGCTGCGCAGGCGCGGTGCCGGCCTTCACTGGGTACGCCGCATCGTAAAGCTTGATGATTTCCTGCGTGACGTCAATCTGATTGGAGGCATAGAGAATCGGATTGTTCTGCGCCGAGGAGTCCAGCACCACGGAATAACCGTTCTCGCGCGCGTAGCGGTCGAGCACGTCCACCATCTTGCGGCCGATGCGGTCTACAACTTCGCCCAGCGCGGAGTTGGAATCCTCCTGCAATTCATTGTTCGTGCGATCGAAGCGCTGGGTCGCCTTCTGACCCTCGACGGTCAGGCGATTAATCTCATCCTGGCTGCACTTGCCCTCGCAGGCGGCGAGGCGCTGGCGAAGGTCGTTGATTTTTTTGTTGATGTTCTCTAGCTCGGTCTGGCGTGGGGCGAACTGTGCTTGCAGCTCCGATTGCGCTTGTTTGCCTTCGGCGGTGCTGCCAATAGCGCCGCGAATGTTGATGACGCCGACTTTGCCTGATGCCGATGAGCCAGCCGCAGGGGACTGCGCCCGAACGGATGCGGCGCCTGTGATGCCAGCCACGGCGAGGGCAGCCGCAGTAAATATCATTCTGGAATTCACTTTAATTCTCCTTGTTATAAATCATTTCGAAAAAGCCGGAACGTCCTATGCAAAACCATGCCCGGCTTGAAAATCTTTGCGCTCCCCCGGCGAGTTCCGCGCGCACATTGCAAACCTGAAAGTATAGCCGACGCGCTCCCCTCCCGCAATCGGAAAGCAGTCCACCCTCGCCTTCGACCTTAAGCATTTTAAGCATCGCCAGCATGCAAGTTGGCGAGCATCGCCCATGCCTCTATCAGTTCGGCATGGGGAACAGCAAAACTCGCATGTTCGCCTGGTCAACAATGACCGCCAAATTCGTGAACTGGTCAATGGCCACGCCGAATGTGGGCGAGCCAGGAATACCCAGCGTCTGGCGCGTCTTGAAGGGGGACAACGAAATGTCCACCACAGAGACGGTGTTGCTCGCGGAATTCGACGTGAGAATCGCACCCGTTTGCGGATTCACCGCCAAAGAAGTTGGATTGATGCCCACGCTGACGGAACCGCCGCCGCCGTCAGGATTGTATTCAGTAATGGAGTTCGTGCCGCTCGAGTTGGCAAAAAAGACGCCGGGGTTGGGACTGGCGGGTACAGCAGGATCAAAGACGATGGCGGTCGGCGTACTAGAGACGAAGCCGGAGTTGGCTGTGTTGCTAATCGCCGGAGTTGCAAAGCCAATGTCAACAACTGACAAAGCCCCTGTCGCGGGCGCTCCGGAATTCAACTGCACGGAGGTGACCACGGCAATGCCCTGGTTGTTCGGCCCGCGATCAGGATCAACGGCCACAGCCAGCGGAGTCTGGATCCCGCCAATACTGATGGCGGTCAAGCTAGTGGGCGGTGTGGTGCCTGATGGAGGAAAAAGCAGCCCGAAATTAATCGCGCTGACGGAGTTCGCACCATTGTTGGCAACGATCGCCACGCCGGTCGGGTCATTGATGGCCACGCCAACTGAATTTGCAGCTGTCGTTACGTCGGGAACGGCTTGCACCGGAGGGCTCTTAGTCAGATCAATGATGGAAGCGGTGCCTGCGGCATTGTTGGCGACAACCACGAGGCCACGTCGCTGGCTGATGGCAATGCCCTGCGGTCCGGTGCCTACCGTTACGGGGCTACCAACCAGTTGTCCATAAGTCGCGCTTGCAGGATTAATGTCGGCGATAGAAATGCTGTTACAGCCTTGATTGGTCACGACGGCGATTGGCGAGAACGCTCCATTGGCGAGCTGGTCGGCAATCGCGACGGAGGTGGGCATCGTGTTCACCGCGCTCCCGCCCGTGCCGGTGCACACCGTGGACATGTCGATCGAATGGATGACGATGAAATCGACGGAGTTTGACACCACATTACTGCTGCTGACAACCGTCAGTGAATAGTGGTGCGGCGCGCGAGGCAAGGAGCGGAAATAAGCCGGGATGGTCACATCCACTTCGCGGCCACTAGCAGCGATGTTGTCTATGGTGCCGCCTTGCGTGGTGATGTCTACGCCGTCTAGCTGCACCGATAGTCCAGAGGCGAAACCGGAGCCGAATATCTGTACGCCGGAAAGATTGCAAGTACCCGCGGGCGAGCCCGCCGGTGGGGTGCAAGATAGAGCCGCTTGAGGCACGAGTCCGCCAGGAAGACCACCGATTTTTCCAAGGCCGGGCGTGGGACTGGGAACGAGGAGTTCGGAGATGTGGACAGGCTTGATTGGTGTGGTTGTGCCTGGACCGCCTAAGTCTATGGTGTCAATGGTGCCGAGACCGGACTTAACCACGAAGGCCTGATTGGTCACCGGGTCGACAGCAATGCCGCCAAAGAGAGTCAGCGAGTTGGTAGTCCCGTTCTGTATCGGAGGAACGGTTGAGCCTGTAAGCGTGGCCATTCCCGCTCCACTTCCCCCGGCGAGCGTGATTTGGCTGGGCACAATGGGATTCGCCGAACATGACCCGAGGGCGGAGCTTGCGCAGGCAAAGGCGTATCGGCGGCCGCTGACGGGGTCAGAGATGGATACCTGATTCAAGTTCGGGTTGTAGGAAACAACCTCGTTGGTATAAGGCTGCCACGCAACATCGGCGGTGGGGAGCAATTCCACGGAACTCGGACAAGGAACAATCAACGCAGTGCAGTTCGCCGAAAAACTAATGGAGGAAACTGTTTGATCCAACGAGCTCAGCAAATCGATCTGAGCCCCGCTGGTAGCATCGGCGTCCGCCATGGCGGCAGTATTAGTGATGGGATTGATGGCGATGCCTTGAAGCGTCGAAGAAATCGAATACACCTGATCGGGAGTTCCGTAAAAAACAGCGCCGCCTGCAGCGCTGTCGCCTACCGTGGATTGCAAGGCAAACGAGAAACTGTTGTTGCTGAGAACGGACACAGAATAAGTCCCGTTGAAATTCGTGCCGTTAGCTCCCTTGGGCACGCCTGTGATCAAGACTGTGCCGGGGCTACCAGGAACCATCAGAAGCGGGCAAGGATTCGCAGTAGTGCCCGTAGCCTGAATCCCAGGAGGGCATTGCGTCGTGTCGACTGTTGCCGTCACCAGGTTGGCCGTCAGGGTCAGAGACTTAATCACGTTGCCCGAGGATTGCTGAGTGACATCCACGCCGTGGATAAACCCGACGCCTCCCGGGGTGACCAGGGCTGTGTGCCCGTGCGGAGAAACAGCAATCTGTGGATAGGTGCCCGTATTCAATGTCACTTGAGACCGCAGGCATTGTCCGAACTTATTCGAACTTTGACTGATTGCTTGGCCAAGAGTGCAACCGTAAGGATTCGTGGGATTACCGCTGGCGTCGGTCGTATTGGGATTCAAGTTCACGATAAAGCCAAGATTTGAAGCGGAAGAAAGAGAAGTCGATGAGTACGCCACCAGCGCCAAGTTTGTGTCCGGGTCTACGCCGATGGAATACGGCATAGGCGCGGGACAGACAGACCCTTGCAATGCGCCCGTCAGGTCGACGTTAAATGGAGTGATGGGAGAAGGACTACCGGGAATATTCAAAACCGTGACGCTCTGCCCGGTGAGTCCAGTAATCTGGCAGATGTTATTGGTCGTAGAGACCGTCTGAGCCCCATAGCTGACTACAGCCACCGTGTGGTTGGTCCGGTTCACAGATAGGCCGGTGGGGACGTTGGCAACCGCAACAGGGCAGCCGGCCACGCAGGCAACGCCATTTGAGTCAATGGGCGTGAGGGTTCCCTGCCCGATTTGGTAGAACTGGACTGCGCTGGAACCCGTTTCCGCTACAACGAGGACGGCGAGATTCGGATCGAGGTCCACGGCGCTAGGGTCAGTGCCTGCTGCGATTCCGCTCGCAGCGGCAATAGCCGCCGGCGGCGTGCTGGAATAGTCAGGGAAAAGCGAAATGTTCGTTACAGACGGATTGTTTTGGGCGGGGGGTGTCGGATTTGCGCTTTGGACAGAGAGCGGATAGAGGCCCGGGCTGGCAGTGTTGAGATTGTTGTTCGAAATTGGAACAACCAAATGGGTGGCCGACGAGACGGTCGCATTCTGCCCAACTAGGTTGTTCTCAAAAAGAACCTTCGCCAGATTCCCCGAAGGCCCAAAGTATCCTCCATCCACGATCACCGAAGTACTCGGCGTCGCCTTTCCTTGAACTACGTCATCAGGAACCGTGGCAATGGAAGTGGGCCGAACAGGAATAATTGTGAATGTACCAGTGCCGGTCGCTGTGCAGGGGGTGCCAGCGGCATTCCCGTTGCATTTCTGCGATGGATCCGAGACTGAAACCGTAACAGGACCGGAAGGATTCAGATCGGAAGCAAGGAGACGCAGGCGCGCGCCTGTGGGAGATCCGGTTATGGTGCTCGTCGTAGTCACGCCGTTCGTGGTGGTGGTGGACGTTATGGGCAGGGGATACAAGATCTTCACTTGTCCGGAAGAGGAGAGCTTCTGGGTGGTGCCCCCGTTTTGAGTGAGGAAAATCGTGGAAGCCGAGGAGATATTTGGAGCATCGAGGTAAATATCCCAGAGCGCGGCGCCCTGCGGAGCAATGGTGGGGGTGATGCCATTAAACGTTATGGGACCACCCTGGACGACGTTAATTGTGCCTACGGCGATACTAGCCGCGTCAGCGACGGAAGTGGCGACAATCGTGAGCTGCGTAACTGGGTTGGTGTTGCCCTTTTCCGCCGGTGTGATGGCTGTGGGAAGGGTTGCGGGGGCCGTGTAGGTGGCAACGTTGGGCGTGTTGGCGTCCGCCATGATGTTTCCACAAGACGGGCTGCACGTGGCAAGCCCAAAAAAGGGATTCGGTGGCGGCGCGGAGTTGTTAGTTGTCGTTTGAGAATTAGCCAGTTGCTGCGTGATCGCCCAGGTCACCCCCTGGCTCTTGAGGTCATTGGACAGCTGAACGCTAAACTGCTGAGGTTCTCCTGTTGGCACCGAGGCTGTCGTGGGAGTAAGAGTTATAAGAATTCCTGAAATGATGACCAAGGTGACCTTACCGGTTTTCTTGGTGTCCTGGACGGATTGTGCGGTGATGACGATTTGCAGATCGGGATACGTTTTTGGGTCGGGAAGGGTGGACGGCGCGTTGTAGGTAGCTGTACCAGAGGATTGAAGATTGGTTAGCGTGCCCAGAGTCCCGTCTGTCGGACAATCCTTGAGAGCTGAGGTTGTTGCTTTGCCGCTGGAGTCCGTCATGGTGATGGTGTACTGGCAGGGGGCCTTGCTCGCAAGGAACTGAGGAGGCCAATTAACAGTCGTGACGCTAGTGCCCGATACGGTGGCGGTTATGGTGGCGGATTGCCCCACAATTGGGGTGCTTTTCGTAGAGGTGACCGTCACGGTGATAACATTGGCCCCGGAACCGCCGCCGCAGCCGGCGCACAAAGCGAGGCTGATCATGGCAGCTAGCGCCGCCAGAAGACTTACCTTTCCTCGAAATCTCCTACCGACCATTTCCCCCACCTTTTGGCTTTGCGCGATTTCAGCGCGGAAGCCAGTATTAATGCCCCTTCCCAAGAATCCCTCCCGCCGCCCAAGTCCAGCTTGACCTGGGTTCGTGATTGCCGCGCTCAGAAGGTGCGGCTTACCGTAAAGCGAAATGTCGTCTTCGGCTCGAAATAGTTGAGCCGGCCCGGACTTCCCAAGATCTTTTCTATTTCCGGCTTCAGTTCGTAGTCCCAGATTGGCCCTTTGTAAATCGTGGGCAATGTTCCCAGCCCGCCGGGGACGTTCGACGGACAAGTGGGTATGAGCCCGGGCGTCCCGCAAATCTCGGTGTAATCCATGTAAGGGGGCTTCGCGACTATTTCCTGATACAGGCGATGCAAGTTGTAGGCGTAGTAGATGCGGAATGGCGCCTGAATGATGGGAAGCTGCACAACAAACTCGATGCCTGCCGACCCACGCAACCGGAAATTCGTGCCCGGCGCAAGAGCGAGCTGCTGTGTGAGGCCTGACCCCAGCGGCGGCGGGAGGATAGCATCAGGCAGGGCTGGTGCCGTGGGCGTGGCCTTCGTGGGGTCGAGTAAGCTTTGAAAGCCCGCGGAATTGAGCTGCAAGGCGTGGCGCCGAAGGACGCCGTCGGTCCCGACGTCCACAAAAAGGCTTGAGCCAACGATGGTGCCGACAATGGGGATGCGGTATTCGGCATTGCCATAGCTTTGGACGTCACCGCCGGGCAGGGTCGCCACATAGATTAGTACGGGCCGCGTGAAGGAGCAGACTCCCCCTATGCAGCTGGCGCTGTGATAACTCAGCGTTGTATTGGTGGACTCGGGGATGAACGTGACCGGTGAGATGGCGCGAATGTCGTACCCGCGCAAGTCGTTTTCGCCGCCCATATAGAAACGGCTGAAAGGCGGCACTTCCCTGCCAGCAAATCCCGTGGTGTGCGCGGCACTGAAATGAAGACCGATCACATTTCGGCGCTTATTGATGGGACGGAAGTACTTCGTTTCAAAGACATTGGTGATCGTATTAACGTTGCCGCCAAGCCCGGAAATGCCGACCGAATAGAAGAAACTCTTCCCGCCCGTGGGATTAATGGGATTGTTGACTGTGTTGTAGGAGATCGAAGGCGTGATCGTGCTGGAAACGATACCGTTCAACGCGCTCGGCCCGGTCAAGCTCCGGAATTGCAGAGTCTCGAACAGCAGCGAAGAGGCCTGGTTGAAAGACTTGATATTCGTGCGGGTCAATCCGTAGTTCACTCCTACGCGCGTGAACGACAGTTTCCGGAGAGGATATTGAGCGAAAACCGTGAACCCCGTGCTGTTCTGCACGTAGTTCTGAACATATTGGGGGTTGAGGCTGACGCTTTGCTGCAGCAATAGAGCTTCTTGCTTGGCCTGGTCGAACTGATAGCGGCTCGAGAAAACGGTGAAGCCTGTCGAGATCGGCCGGTCAAAAAGATACGGCTCGGTGAACCCAAACATGAACGTGCGCGTTAGACTGCCGAACTGCGCGGAGAAAGTCAGTGTTTCGCCGAGGCCGAGAAAATTATTGGTCTGGTACGTCAAGCCGATAAAGCTCCCCGCGAGACCGCTGACGCCGCCTTGCAGGCTAATGGACTGCTTGCCCTTTTCGTGGAGCTTTAGGGTTATGTCGACGGTGCCGTTCTTGTTATTGCGCTTGATCTCCGCAGCCTTATCTGCCTCAATCTTGTCGAAATAGTCCAATTGATTGAGGCGGAGGATGCTCAATTCCCACAAGCGCTTGTTGAAGAGCTGGCCTTCATCGATCATTAGCTCGCGACGAATGACTTTGTCGCGCGTCGTGGTGTTGCCGGCGAAATCGATGCGGCGGACATAGTATTGCTTCTCTTCCGTGAAGCGCAGAGTCAGGTCGATGATTTTCTTCTCTTCGTTGATTTCTGTGTCCGGCTCGGAGGTGAAATCAATGAAACCGTATTCGCCATAAATCTTGGTGTAGTTCTCGAGGGCCTTGCGAACTTTTTCCGTCGAGAAGATGTCGCCAGTTTTAAGCGGGAAAGCCGTCTTCAGAGCGTCAACTTTCAGGGACAAGGCTTTGTCAGGGTCGGCGCTGACGATCCTCAGTGTGCCCATGCGATAGCGCTCGCCTTCGACGATAGGAATGGTGATGTTGACGGCCTTGCCGTGCGACCTTCCCATGATCAGGGGAACACCCATGCGGTTCCCGGTCGTGTCGATGTTTTCTAGAGCCGGCTCGCCGACCGAAACCTTGAAGTACCCGTTGTCGCGGTATAGCCCGCGCACACCGACTTCCAGGTCCTCGCTCAATTTTTGCCGGTCATATGTCTTGGACAACACGCCAATGTTCATGAAATACAAAGGAATGGCGTACGGGCGGTCGTGCCGCATTGCGCGGATCAGCTTGCGGTCGCTGAAGGCGTGATTGCCGGTGAATTTTATTTTGCCGACCTTGACTTTCGGACCTTCATCGACTTTGAAAACAAGAATGACCGCATTGCTGGAAGCGATGCGCTCATATTGTGGCGTGACCTTGGCGAATTGCCGGCCATGCTCGCCCAGCAGTTCTTTGAGGACCACTTCCGCCTTCTTGATTTTCGTTGGATCAAACTGGCTCTCGACGCTCAGGCCAACCTTGCGCTCTTTAAATCGGTCAAGGATGTCCGATTCAGAAACGGAATGGGTGCCGTCGTAACGAATGCGCCGGATCTGCGGTCGCTCCTTGACTTCAAAGACGATGACCTTGCCGTTGGCCTTTCTAGGTGAATCTTCAACGCGCAACTTCACATCTTCAAAGAATTGCGTGTTCCACAACGCCTGAAAGTCGCGGCGCAGCGTGTCTTCGTTATAATTGTCGCCCTCACGGCTGAAGATGCGCGCCTTCAGCGTATCGTTGCGGACGCGGCGATTGCCGATAAACTCGATGCGCTCGACGACGAATTGCTGCTTGGAGGCCGCTTCCTGCTCGGCCAAAGAGTGATCTTCCAACACTTCCTTGCCGGTAACGATGTCCAGGGAGGCGGCGAAAAGAACGGTCCCATGCGGCGTTTCGTCAGGAACGCCGTCCCGCGTAGAGGCCACAGAAGCACCCGCAAAAAGAAAAACGAGCGCGACGAACTGCATCACGCGAGCCGTAATTACCCCAAACGGCGAACAAACTCTTCTTCGAGCGGCCAAAGCGGTGGTCAAGGCCGCGCCCCCCAACTCAAGATGTTCTTCTCCCGCCGGACCCGGTATGGGCCGGCTGTGCGTTGTGTCAGATTCGCTAGTGAACTACAGGGGTTGCCTCACCGACAGGACGGAACGATAGGCCTCCCCCGGCGACGTAAATCTGCAGTGTCGCGGGCCTTTGAATTCCACCCTGAATCAGCGCCTCAGAGAGCGGGTCTTCTACATACTTCTGTAAAGCCCGGCGCAACGGACGCGCCCCATAGCTGCGGTCCGCGCACGTCTTCTCGAGAATCCACTGGCGGGCCTCCGGCGCGAGTACTACCTGCACCTGGCGGTGAATCAGCGTATCGTTCAACTGGCCCACCAGCAAATCGATGATGCGGAGCAGGTCTTCATCGCCGAGCGGATTGAAAATAATCACTTCGTCCAGCCGGTTGAGAAACTCCGGATTGAACGCCCGCTTTACCTCGTTCATCACCATTTCTTCCATGGTCTTGTGGCCGGCTTCGTCGGTGCCGAACTGGAACCCAAGGCCGGTGCGCTTCTGCAAGTGTCGCGCGCCCAAGTTAGAGGTCATGATGATGATAGTGTTTCGGAAATCCACGGTATTGCCCAGCCCGTCGGTCAACTGGCCGTCTTCGAACACCTGCAACAGAATATTGAAGACGTCCGGATGGGCCTTCTCGATTTCATCCAGCAGGATGACGGAGTAGGGCGTACGGCGGACGCGCTCGGTCAACTGACCGCCTTCTTCGTAGCCAACGTACCCCGGAGGCGCGCCAATCAGCTTCGAAACGGAGTGCTTTTCCATAAACTCCGACATGTCGAATCGAACCAGCGATTTCTCTGAGCCAAACAGAAACTCGGCTAAACGGCGCGCAACTTCCGTCTTGCCAACGCCCGTGGGGCCCAGGAAAAAGAAGCAGCCCACGGGACGCATCGGCGACTTGAGGCCGGCGCGGCTCCGGCGAATGGCGCGGGCAAGCGCGGTGATGGCTTTGTCCTGGCTGATGACACGCTTGTGCAGTTCCGGCTCGATCCGCAGAAGCTTCTGTTGCTCGTCTTCCTTAATGGAAGTGACGGCGATGCCGGTCCAGCGAGCGACAACTTCCTCGATGTCCTCGCGAGTCACCACGCCCGTCGAGGCGTCGTCCAATTTGTAGCGGTCGCGCAAGTTGCGAAGATTCTCTTTTTCCTTGCGCTCTTCTTCGGAATAGAAGCGCGCCTTTTCGAACTCGTGATTGGCGATGGCCGTTTCCATGCGATGCGTGATGAACTTCACGCGTTTTTGCACTTCGCCCACTTCTTCGGGAACGGTGGCCTGGCGCAATTTCACGCGCGCGCCGGCCTCATCAATCAAGTCAATCGCTTTGTCCGGAAGGAAGCGGTCGGGAATGTAGCGGTTGGAAAGGTAGACGGAATACCGAAGCGCCTCGTCGGTGTAGCTCACGGCGTGGAATTTCTCGTAGCGCTCGCGCACGCCTTGAATTACCTGAATGGCTTCTTCCTCGCTGGGAGCGGGGACTTTCACGGCTTGGAAGCGGCGCTCAAGTGAGCGATCCTTTTCCACGGACTTGCGGTATTCGCCGGGAGTCGTTGCGCCAATGCACTGAATCTCACCACGCGAGAGCGCGGGCTTCAAAATATTGGCGGCGTCGAGAGAACCCTCGGCAGAACCTGCCCCGACGAGGGTATGCAATTCATCGATGAAGACGATGGCGTTCTGGCTCTCCATCAATTCCTTCATGATGGTTTTGAGCCGCTCTTCGAACTGGCCGCGGTATTTCGTTCCGGCAACAATGAGGGAGAGATCTAGGGAAAGGATGCGTTTGTCGGCTAGGAACGGAGGAACATCGCCGTCAGCTATGCGCTGCGCGAGGCCTTCGACGATCGCGGTCTTCCCGACGCCAGGTTCACCGATCAGCACGGGATTATTCTTCGTGCGGCGGCAAAGAATCTGAATCACGCGCTCGACTTCATTCTCGCGGCCGACCAATGGATCAAGCGAGCCCTCGCCAGCCGCTTGGGTGAGGTCGCGGCTAAATTCCGCGAGCAACGAAGTTTCTTTGGGCCGAGACGCTGCAGCTTTTTCGCCCGAAGTACGTGCGAGCTCTTCGCGCAGCGTTGAGAGGCGCAGGCCGCGCTCCATCAATATCTCGGAACCGAAGCACTTTTCTTCGCGCAGGATACCGAGCAACAGGTGTTCCGTGCCAACGTGCTTGTGGCCCAGGCGTTCGGCTTCTTCCGCGGCCATGTTCAGGATGCGTTTGCACTCTGCGCTGAGAGGCACTTCGACTGAGGTGGAAATGCGCTCGCGTATTGTGATGCGCGCTTCAATTTCCTTACGAATGGATTCGATGGAGCCTTGCTGGCGCAGGAAGCGGTTCGCCAGCGCCTTGTCTTCGCGCATCAAGCCGAGCAGCAAATGCTCTGTTTCAATATATGGGCTGCCGTACTGGCTGGCTTCATAACGCGCAAAAAATATGACCCGACGCGCTTTCTCTGTATACCGTTCGAACACGTTAGCTCGCTTCTCCCCCTGGGACCCCGCCCGCGCCGGCCGCAGCCTCGCGGGTATGCAGAACGCCGTGTTCCAGCCCTAGCATCCGGTCGCAACGCGCGGCGAGCGCCAAGTTGTGCGTCGCAATCAGCGACGTCAACTCGTGCGAGCGATGCAGCCGTTCCAGCAACTCGAACACAGCCCAAGCATTCTGCTCGTCCAGATCTCCGGTCGGTTCATCTGCCAGCAGCACCG